>CZKD01000021.1_pt2 | contig 132745 bp, 114 predicted proteins | sample 1122401 | NCBI WGS metagenome assembly CZKD01 (sample SAMEA3539301, study PRJEB10725) | soil metagenome | biome: tundra; feature: field; material: soil | place: USA | collected 2010-05 | depth 0.15 m
ACCGAGTCCGAGACCCGGTCCCACACGGATTCGGCCGCGCTTGGCGCGGGCGGGCGGACGAATGCGTCCGCGGCTACGTTGGTATCGGTGGGGCCGGCGAACAGGGATTGTTGTCTCTCATCGGCTTGAGGGTTGTATTCGGTGGCTGGGGTGAGTTCCAGAGAGGTGGCGAAATGGGCGCCTATGCCGGTGGCTTTTTCGGCGGCGGAGACCATCCATTGATTAAGGGCGCTGCAGATGCTGCGGCGCTGGGTGGGGTCTTCGATGACGACGAAGCGCACGAAGTAGCGACCGGAGGCCAGGCGGGCGGCCATGGGATTCTGGCGCGAGAGCATGCGGTCGAGGACGAAGGCCATGTCGTCGTCTTCGAAGAATTGGGTGACGGCGAGCATGCGTTTGTGCCGTCCCTCCGGGACTTGATTCTCATTGGCCGTTTGTTCCCAGCGCTGAAGCGCTGGGCTAAATTGTGTCGCCGCTCCGCGGCTTGGATTTGCGAGTTGCGAGGCAGCGCTAGAGCTGGCAGAGACATCCAGTCGAGCTTCGCTCGACCTGACCGGGTCTGAGACCCGGTCCCACACTGTGCCGCTCGCTTCGCTTCGCTGGACGGCCGAGGCGGCCGTCCCCACATAGTCATCTTTTCTGCCCGCAGAAGCATCTTTCCGGCCCACAGAATCAGCGTTCTGACCAAAGTCCATGATTTCTTCGGCGACGGCGAAGACGCCGGGCTTGCTGGGGACGGAGAGGAGGCTGTGGTGGGAGTCGCAACGGAACCAGCGTGACCAGTGAAGGCGACGATAGTCCAAGGGACGATCGAAACCGTGGCGCGCGAGAGATTCTGAAACGAGACGAGTTAAACCTTCCATTGCGGGGCTCCTGGGTCCTGCTGCCCGCCGGAGGAAAGGAGTTCCCTTGGCTGCCGGGGGGCAGGTTACAAATTGGTGATCGACTCCACTTCGGTTGTTGTCGCGCCCCGGGGGAGGGTCGGGGAACGGCCACCGCGCTTTTACGGCCTCCGGCGTTCGGCATCCGGATTTGCAGGAGGCTGCTTCGTTTTAAGGTTTCGGGCGCCGGGCTTACGGATCTGGAAACCCAGGCGCCTGAGCCTTGTGTTGTTGTTGCGGAGGATACCGAGTCACCTCTGGCTGGGCACCGGACCGCGTCCTTATTGTCTGTACCGCTTTGGGAATTCCGCCCCATTCCCGTGAGCCGGAATTTTGGTGCTTGGGATTGCAAAGTTACTCCCGCAGGTAGTAGCTGTCAAGAGGGAAACACCATAGGTTGTATCCCTAGCAATGACGGGCTTGGTGCGGGGTTCGGGCCCGGTTTTCCACATTGCGGAAAACAGAGGACGGTCGTTATTTGTGGAATGGGCATTTTGGGACTGTATGTCACGGCAGGGGCTGGGGTTGCCGTAGGTTTGCAAAGAGATCGAGCAAGCGGTTCAACGGTCCCTCCGGGACGAGTTTCCTAATCTGGCTGCGGCACCCCGGTGCTGAAAGCGCTGGGCTATTGTCATGCGGTCCCTCCGGGACCTAGCCCGCTCCGTGTGTACTCCGGGTATCCAAGGTCCATACCATGCGTTGTCGCGGGCTGCCTTCCGGGAACTGAGGCCCCTCCGTTCGCGAAAAATACGCGTTTCCTCCTAACAGTCGCGGCCCCCGGACGAATGCGTCCGGGGCTACGTGTTCTACATCAAGCCCATGCCGGAGCTAGGGCGGATGCGGCAGGACTGCGGGAGTTTGCGGCGAACGCGGTCGGCTGCGTCGTGCGCGATCACCTTTCTGGTGTCGACTCGCTCGCGGGCTGGAGGCTTGGCGAGCTTCACCTCCTCGATCTCGAGAGGCTCAAACCTCAGGCGGTCGGTCCCCGGATCACTGGTAGTCACTTCGTGGATGGCCTGGGCACCGTTGCCTGGCTCCTGGTGCAGGGTCATGGGGACGTAGATGTCCTCGAAGATGCGGCGTGGGGCGATGCTGAGGACACCGTCGGAGGATTCGACGAGGTAGTCGCCTTTGCGTCCGCAATGCTGGCGGCCGAGATGGTCGACGAAGCTGAGACTGGAACTGAGTTGTTTGGCTTTGACTAAGAAACGGGTGCGATATGTCTTCCATTGCTCTAATTTCATTGTGGCGCTGACCTGAGTACGAAGCTTTCTGCTGAGGTTTTGATTGCGCGTCGCCAACCGGTTTTGCCCGGCTGGAACGACTGAGATTTTTATGAAGGCGAAGGAGACTGTACGAGCGAAACGGGCGCGGGTCAATTCAGTATTTTTGGTGCAATTGAGGAAAAAGAGTGGAAGTCGATTTTCATGAATTGACTGGATGAAGCAACGGGTGAGGGCCGGATGGTTGAGCCGCTGGAAGATGGTCGTTTTCATGTGCGGGGAGATGGGAGGGGGAAATCTGGTAGAGTGGGCAGCCGGAATATCCACAGAGGGCGCACAGGAAATGCAGAAAGGCAGTACTCAGTACTCGGTACTCAGTACTCAGTTTGGGAGGAGCGATGAGCAGACATTTGTTTGGAGTGGTCGGGATTTTCTTTGCGGTTTGTGGCGTTTGCGCGTTTGGGCAGATGGGAACGACTAAGAGCGTTGCGCTGAAGTGTGGGAGTCTGTTTGATTCGCGAGGGGACGCGGTTCGCAAGAATGTTGTTGTCGTGATTGAGGGAGAGAGGATCAAGGAGATTGCTAGCAGCGTTCCTGGCGGAGTGGAGGTCGTCGATCTGTCGCGTGAAACTTGTCTGCCGGGGCTGATCGATACACATACGCATATTTTGCTGCAGGGGGATATTACGGCAGCGGAGTATGACGAACAGTTGCTGAAGCAGTCGCCGGAGTACCGGACGATTCTGGCTACGGTGAATGCACGGCGGGCGCTGGAGTATGGGTTTACGTCGATCCGCGATCTGGAGACTGAGGGCGCGGGTTACGCCGATGCGGATGTGAAGAAGGCGATCAATAGCGGAGTGATTCCGGGGCCGCGGATGCAAGTCGCGACGCGAGCTTTGGATGTGACGGGGGCCTATCCGCTGCAGGGGTATGCGCCAGGTGTGATGGTGCCGCATGGAGTGCAGCTAGTGGATGGTGCGGACAACGCGCGGGCGGCGGTGCGGGAACAGATCAGTCACGGGGCGGACTGGATCAAAGTGTATAGCGACCGGACGTATCGGGTGCGCGAGGATGGAGTGCTCGACGATATTCCGACGTTTACGCCGGAAGAGTTGCACGCGATTGTGGATGAGGCGCACCGGGAGCGGCATAAAGTGGCGTCGCACGCGATGGCGTTGCATGGGGTACACAATTCCGTTGAGGCGGGCGTGGATACGATCGAGCATGGGAACTACATTGCGGACGAAGACTTGAAGACGATGGCGGCGCGGGGGATTTTTTATGTGCCGACAATTTTTGTGGGCGAGTATGTGGCGCAGGGGCGGGCGGCGGAAGGGGCTCCGGTGTGGGTGAAGATGATTCAGATTCATGAAGACACGTTCCGGCGGGCGATGAAGGCGGGAGTGAAGATTGCGTTTGGGACCGATGCGGGTGGGTTTGATTGGAAGATTGATCCGGCGAAGGAATTTTCTTCGATGGTGAAGTTTGGGATGACTCCGGCGCAGGCGATCCGATCCGCGACAGTGACGGCTGCGGAGTTGTTGGGGGTGCAGGATTCTTTGGGGACGATTGAAGCGGGGAAGTTGGCGGATATTGTGGCGGTGCCGGGGGATCCACTGGCGGATGTGTCGGTGATGGAGAAGGTGGATTTTGTGATGAAGGGTGGGGTGGTGTATCGGAGGCCTTGAGTTCTTTCACCACGGAGACACAGAAAAGACAATTGCTGATTGTTGATTTTTGATTGCTGATTGAACGCGCTCCATGCTCGTCTTCAAACTCGTTTAAGTGCGTGGTGATTTTCGGGTGCGAGGGCAGGGTGCCCCTTCGGCAAGCTCAGGGCAGGCTCTCGCGACGGCCGGCGGGACGCCGGCGCTACGTCACGCTACAGGAATTACCTGAGCGGAAGTTTGCGCGGACGGGTTGACAATCGTTCTTGGGAAGAAAATTCATATGGGAGATGAACGATGACAAAGGATCCTGTTTGCGGAATGAACGTTGACGAAAATAATGCGCAATATCAGACGCAGTACGGCGGGAAGAAGTACAGCTTCTGCTCGCAGGACTGCAAGACGAAGTTCGAGAAGCAGCCGGAGCAGTACGCGCGATCGGCTGCTTAGATCACAAGAAGAAAAAATAGCCCCGGACGAATGCGTCCGGGGCTACGTGTTTTTGATCCTAGCGATGGGCCATTGCCGGCTCTTGGACGGATTTGCCGGATTTGAAGGTGGCGTAGCGTTTGTTGATTTCGTCCCAGTTGATGACGTTCCACCAGGCGGCGAGATATTCGGGACGGCGGTTGTTGTATTTCAGGTAGTAGGCGTGCTCCCAGACGTCGTTGCCGAAGATGGGGTAGAGGCCTTGAGAGATGGGGCTGTCCTGATTGGGAGTGCTGATGATTTGCACTTCGCCGGTGGACTTGCCGGCGAGCCAGACCCATCCGCTGCCGAATTGCTTGGTGCCGGCGTCGTTGAATTTGGTTTGGAAATCTTTGAAGTTGCCGAAGGTTTTGGTGATCGCATCGGCGATGGGGCCGGTGGGATCGCCGCCGCCTTTGGGCTTCATGATCTTCCAGAACATGGTGTGGTTGACGTGGCCTCCGCCATTGTTGCGGACGGCGGCGCGGATGTCCTCGGGGATGGCGTTGAGGTCGCGGATGAGATCTTCTGCGGTCTTGCCGGCGAGGTCGGGATGCTTTTCGATGGCGGCGTTCAGATTTTTCACATAGGCGCCGTGGTGCATGTCGTGGTGCAGGGTCATCGTCTGCTTATCGATGATCGGTTCTAGCGCATCGTATGCGTAGGGGAGTGCTGGTAATTCGTGAGCCATGATTGGTCCTCCAAGGTTGAGATGATGGGAAGCGGATTTTCGATGCAAGTTTGGGTGGAATGATTATATCGCTTTGCGATGGGATGCAGAGGAGGGGGTAGGGATGCTTCGACTGCGCGGGGAGGATCGCTGCGCTCTCCTCACCGCTTCGCTCAGCATGACAATTTCGTGGCCGTTCCGCTCGGCTTCGCCTTCGCGGGACGGCCGAGGCGGCCATCCCCACATGAGTTCATTTGCGGCCGTCCCCACATGGGTCGTTTACATCAGTTTATTTGCGGCCGAGGAGGCGGATTCTTGAGGTGAAGGCGCGGCCCTGGCAGGCGGTGAAGGTGGGCGCGGGGTGGGAGATGGGGTCGATCGTGCTGTTGACGACGTAGGGATTGCAGCGTCCGGTGATGTTGTCGAAGCCGCCGCGGATGGCGAGGTAGTAGCCGAGAAGGTGGAAGCGTTTTTCGGGCTGGAGGTTGAGGGAGAGGTAGGAGGGAAAGCGTTCGGCGCCGGGTGTGCTGATGAGTTCCTGCTGGTTGTTGTAGAGGTTGAAGGGGAATCCGGTGCGGGCTTCCAGGGAGTAGGCGATTTCGAGTTGATGGATGATGGGCAGTTTGAAGAAGGGAAAGTATCCCCAGGAGAGGAAGCGGTTGGGAGTGTCCCAGGGATAGGGGCCGGGTTCCTGGGGGCTAAGGATGGGGTTATCGACGTTGAAGTCGAGGGCTTGATTGGAGCGGGTGCTGGAGCGGGTGTAGGAGCCCATCAGCATGTAGCTTTCGCGGAAGTTGTGGCGAAGGGAGATTTGGAAGGCGTCGTAACGGTCGTTGCGCGTGTTTTCGAGGATGAAGTTGCCGCTGGCGGTATTGTTGAGAGTGTCGTAGACGAATCCGTGATTGCCGCGGCGTTGCTGGAACTCGGCTTTCATGTAGATGGCGGCGGGGAGTTTCTTCTCGAGGGCGACGCTCCAGTTGAGGAAGCGCGGAACTTCGAGCGTGTTGTTGTTGACGGTGAAAGTGGTGAGGACGGGGCCGGTGGTGGTGACGCATCCGGTGGTGGCGGTGCAGTTGGGATCGACGGAGTAGAAGGTGTCTTGGCGCGTGCCGGCGTAGGGGCGGGCGATGAGGTAGATGGGCGTGCCGTCGTAGACAAGGCCGATGCCGGCGGAAAATTTGGTGTTGCCGGAAGCGTCGAGGACGTAAGTTCCGGCGAGGCGGGGAGAGGCTACGAAGTGGCGGACGATGGCGTCATGGTCGAGGCGGATGCCGGGTTCGATGAGCAGGCGGTCGGTGATGCTCCAGCGATCTTCGGCGTAGACGCTGATTTCGGTGTTGTATTGCTCGTGCAGGGGCGCGGGGCCGAAGGTGGAGTAGCGGGTGCAGGGAAAGCTGGAGTCCTGGGGCGCCGTGAGGCAGAGGTCAGGTGACGTTGAGGGCTGCGTGTTGTCTCCACTGAGGAACGAAATCTGCTGGCGCTCGAACGTGGCGTTATAGGAAATGCGGTCGAGATCCATTCCGACTTTGAAGTCGTGACGGCCGTGCCAGTGATGCGAGGGGAGGAAGAGGTTGGAGAGAATTTGCCAGCGGCTGGCGTTGGTTTGGTTTGCGAAGTAGAAGCTGCCGCCAGCGGTGTTGGGATTGATGAAGTAGGGAAGGGGTCCGTAGGGAGTGAGCTGGGCGTCGTACTCGGCGTAGGCGAATCCGGTTTCGAGAAGTTGGCCTCCGGCGAAATAATGCTGGTCTTTGAGGCTGCCAAAGTAGGCGGATTCGACATCTTTGGGATTCGACAGCTGCGGCATCTGCGGCGAGAGGAAGGCGTACTGGTCATGCAGATGGTTCAGGAGAAAGCTGGCGGTGAAAATGTTGCGGCTGGTGAGGTTGGACTGGAGTTTGGTGAGATCGCCGACGCGGATCGCGTGATCGTTGTCAGCGCCGACGGGGAGTGCGGTGTAAACGGTGTTGTCGTAATCGCCTTCGAGGGCGTTATAGAACCAGATTCTTCCCTTTTCGATGGGACCGGAGAAAGTGAAACGGGGAAGGAACTGGTCGAAGCGCCATCCGTGCTTGTCTTGGACGGAAGGAATAAAGTTGGTGGCAAAGAAGCGGAAGTGATCGTCGCCGATACCGGTGTTGAGTTTGAGGACGCCGCCGGATCCTTTGCCGTCTTCGGCGGGTTCGCGGGAAGGCTGGACCTGTATGGAGCGAAAGGCATCGGTGCTGACGCGGACGACGAGTTGTCCGTTGGCAGGTTGAGTGACGTTGAAGCCATCTAGTAAGGTGACCGTCTGGTAAGTCTGGGCTCCGGCGACGTGGGGCTGGCCTGCCTGGTCCTGAATGACGCCGGGAATAAAGTTCAGGGCGTTGCGATAGTCGTGGGTGCCGGGATAGACGATGTTGATGATGTCGAGGCCGGTGACGGATTCTTGCGCGACGACTTGCGTGGGATCGATGGCGGGAGGAGATTCATGGACATCGACGATCTCGTGGACTTCCTGCTGGTGCGAGATGGAAACATCGATGGACGAGCCGGGCCGGATTTGAACGCCGGGCTGATCGAGAGCGTAGAAGCCTGGTTTCTCGACGCGGAGTTGGTACTCGCCTTCGCGGAGAGAAGGGAACTGGCAGCGTCCTGAGAGGTCGGTCTCGCAGTGGACGGCGGGCGAAGGCGGCGCCTGCAGCGAGACGCGGGCGGAGGGGACTACGACGCCGTTTTCGTCGGTGACGATGATGGCCGCAGGATTCGTCTGGGCAACGGCGCAAGAGACCAGAGCGAGGGTGAGGAAGAGGGCGCGCATGCGGTCAAGAGGTATTCTACGGTGGGATGCGGCGCGGCCGGAGTTGGTTTTGAGATCCCGTTCCGCGGCAGCGATGGCGAGAAGTGCAGTTTCTCCGGTCTAAGCGAAAGCGCAGGTATTCAAGAACGCTGACGTGGATGTTAAAGAATCCCTACTTCTCGCGCAAAGGACGCGCGAGAAATGGGGCACCCGGTGTCTTAGAGGCTCGTTCGAATGAAATCATCCAACGACAAAGTGTTGCGTTTGATCGCGGTCATCAAGTTTCTGAAGTCCGCGGCGCTGATTGCGCTCGGGGTGGGAGCGTTCAGATCTCTGCACAAAGACTTGGGCGGGTTGGCCGAGCACTGGGTGGAAGCGTTAAGGTTCGACCCTGGGAGCCGGTATGTCGTCGTGTTTCTGGCAAAGGTTTCGAATCTGCGTCCGGACCAGATCAAGAAACTGGGGCTGGTTAGCTTTTTGTATGCGGGGTTGTTCCTGGCCGAGGGGACCGGATTGTGGCTCCAGAAACGGTGGGGGGAGTGGCTGACGGTGATTATCACCAGCAGTCTGGTGCCGGTGGAGATGTATGAGATCTACCGGCATGCTACTGGGGTGAGAGTGGGGGCGCTGATCGTGAATGTCGCGATTGTGGCGTACCTGATTTATAAGATTCGGAGTGAGGGGAGGAAATGAACTACCACAATGAGGTTGCAGAAGAACGCGGCCCATCAAGGAACAAGCGACCACAGGGGCTGAACGGGCTGCTGAAGAACTCGGTCCGGGCGGTCAGTGAGTGTAACCGATTTTTCGCCAACTGGCGTACCACTAGGACTTCTCCGTCTCCTGTAGAATTGTCCGCCGTAGCATATGAAAGCAATCCATGTGTGTTTCGCGCTTATGGGCGTGATTGGAGGAGTGCATATGCTATTTACCGTGCACCACTATGGCTGGATGTTCGGGATTCCCATGCTAGCCGGAGGTTTGACTTACTTGTGGTATCGCACGGGGTTTCGTGGCCTGAAATAAACAGCGGGACGAGACGGTAGATTGCCCCGGTTTCATTGTTCCGAAACCACTCTTGATCCGGCGAGAACCGGCTCGGCTTCATCACGGGTACCCGCTCTACCCAGCCGCGTGATATTGCTTCTTCCAGCCTTTGCTTCACGCTCAAGTACGCAAGCCTGCCGCTGACTTCCCGCGTCTCGCAGATTTCCTTGAAGATTCCCATGTTCGTTCCGTCGAAACGCCACCGAAAAGACAAATGTGTGGATGATCCTCTCAAATTCCCCGCCCAAGGGGAAGATGAGCGTAATAGGGATTTATCAACAGTTTAATCCTGAACCTCGAAGCCAAGAACTACCCCGGCATGATGACCACCACCTTACACGCATGTGTGTTCGATATTGCTCAGATCAAGATGATCCGAGTCGTTACAGTAAGGCAGGGGCAGGTAGTAGATGACCGCCCCGATGATGGAGAGGATAATTTATGAATAGATTTAAGTTCTTTGCGTTAACTGCAGTTGCTGCGATTTGCTTCATGGCAGCTACTCCCAAAACACAGGCTCAGGTAAGCGTCGACATCGGAGTCGCGCCCGAGTGTCCCTACGGTTACTATGACGTCGCGCCGTACGACTGCGCCCCCTACGGCTACTACGGCTCGGAATGGTTTACAGGTGGCGTCTTCATTGGTGTCGGCCCGTGGTTTCATGGCGCTGCCAACTTCCAGGGCCACGTAAATAACCGTCTCCATCCTGAGCACGGCTATAACGGCCCAAAGCCAAACCGTGGCGACAAACCCGAACCGGGAAAACGTGTCGATAAGGTTGCCCACTTCAAAGGAAACGAAGTGCGGGATGGACGCGGTCACGCAGTTGGGGGCAAACGCTAGCCGATACCAGCCGTTGCCTGCATCTCAAATCAAGAGACCCAATCGAGAACGTGCAGAAGGAAAGGGCAGTTGTCCACGGATTGAAGATTGAAGTGGATACCCTGCCCCTTTTTTCGCAAGAACGCAAATCTGAGAGTTTCGATCAAGACTGACAAGAGGAAGTCAACTGTTGAAATCAGACCATTGTGCTCATTGAGGGATTTTGAGTGAATTAGAGTGTTGTTTCACCACTCTTTCACCAACCTTTGTTCCTGGCGTGCCATCAGATTGGCGCACGGCTGGGAGGAAGTATGCGGTATGCAATCGCTTTGTTGTTCGCCCTTTCCGGTGTTGCCCACACTCAGGACTTAACGACAAAACTCAACGCGGCTTCAAGCACGCCGGAGCAAGTGCTCTACGTCGTGGACGGGACCAATCTGTACACCTATGACATCGATCCGCAGACTTTCAAGCCGAGCCTGATGGGCACGATCCCATTGCCGAAGGCCCAGGTTAACGGATTGGCGGCCTCTTCCGATGGCAGGTTCCTCTACGTGATGGCTTCCGATCCCTATCCGGCAACGGACAATCGCATTTATGTGTATGACACAACCGGATACGGCTTACCAGGAATGCCGCTGCAATCAGTTCCGGCGACCAACGAGAGCTCGATGTTTGTCGATCCCACAGGAAATTTCTTGTATGCCGTGCGTATGGGAACGCACGCCACTAAGAACTTGAACCTGCCGTGGTCAATTTTTCGGTATGAGGTCAGCGCGACGAACGGAGAGTTGACTCACCTGGTCCATGAAGCGACGTATCTTTTGCCGGATCAGGGGACGAACTCGAGCATCTTTTCGATATTGCCGGCAGAAAGGCGTTGAGATTGCGCAGGTTCTTTTGTTGAAAAGAACAACAGTCTTGAAAAAATATTCGGCAGTCGCACAGATTCTTCTTGACCGTTAAGACTGCGACGGTAAAAGCTACTTCTCTGGCCGAAACCTCCCAAAGGCGATGCTCTGGAACTGGGCACGCCGACCGGAATTCGCCTCGGGCAGTTAGGTCTTCAGGCAGGCTCGTTATCCACTAGAGCGCAATTCTGCGCTTACTGTAGCTCGCCCCACCAATGCTTGAAGCCCTCCTCTTTCAGCATTCATTGCACGAGCCATCTGCCATGACCCTATCAGCTCGGACTCCCCGGCGGGCCTGGTCTTGTTGGGCGAACATTCAGTCCGTCGCTAACTCATCGAGGATGGTTCCGTCGGCATCGACCAGGAGTAGCGTCATCGCGAGCAGACCCGAGGCGTGGGTTGAGCAGCTCAGACAGGGATCATAGGCCCGCACCACTGCCGACACACGGTTCAGCATGCCCTCGTTCAGCCGGGTTCCGTCGACAAAGTGCTCGCTGACCTGTTGCACGGCTCGACCGATAGCAAGATTATTGTGGCCGGTGGCAACGATCAGGTTCGCCCAAGTGATGGCGCCCTCCTCGTTCACTTTGTAATGATGAATCAAGGTTCCGCGGGGAGCTTCGATCATGCCCACTCCTTCGAGGGCATTGACGCCGGCGGTGGCCCGTACGTGGGTTTCCAGAATTTGGGGATCGGCCAGCAACCACTCGATTCGTTCGAGAGCGTAAACAATCTCGATGAGCCGGGCATAGTGATAGAGAAAAGCACTGTGCGCCACAGCTCCGAAACGCTCGTGAAATTCGCGGAATTCGCGATCGGCATTTGGAGTCCCACACTGGTCGGCAGCGTTGAGCCGTCCCAGTGCGCCTACACGATACACCCCGCCGGGAAATCCCTGCGGCTTGAAGAACGGCGCCTTCAAATACGATTCTCGAAGGCTGGCCTCTCCGATCCATTGCGCATAGTCATCAGCAGGGATGTGGTCTTCGACGATGTCGCCGTCGGCACTGCGGAACCTTAGGTCGCCATCATAGAGTTGCAGGTTCCCCTTGCGGTCGACCATTCCGGCATACATGGTCGGAGCTGAACCGAAGAACTCGATCTCTTCCTTGTAGTTGTCGAGCGCGCCCTTGAAGAAACGGAGGGTGCGGTCGGCAATCGCTTTGGCCTCAGGCAACTCGGAAAGAATGCGATCGCGCGCGGCACCGGTGAGGGGAGTGGCTACGCCGCCGGGTACGATCCAGGAAGGATGCACGCGTTCCTGGGCAAGCCCCTCGATTACTTGCAGGCCGAACTTTCGCAGTTCGATCCCGTCCCGCGCCAACTCCGGGTGCCCGGCGATCACGCCCAACACATTCCGCGAGGCAGGATCGGAATCCATGCCCAGAAGAAAATCCGGAGCGGAAAGATAGAAAAAGCTCAGAGCGTGCGATTGCACAATCTGGGCGAAGTGCACGAGTTCGCGCAACTTTTTTGCAACCGGAGGAATACGCACCGCCATGATGGCGTCACAAGCCTTGGACGCGGCCAGCAGATGGCTGATCGGGCAGATCCCGCAGATGCGTGCCGTGATGCCCGGCATCTCGTAGTAGGGATGTCCCTCGGTGAATTTTTCAAAGCCCCGCACCTGCGTGACGTGAAATTCCGCTCCCGCGACGTGCCCTTGATCATCGAGCCGGATCGTAATCTTGGCGTGTCCCTCGATGCGGCTCACAGGTTCGATGGTGATGCGCTTCATGGCACGCTCCTTAACCGAACTTCACCTTGCGCGTGGCGTCCGGTTTCTTGCCATCCAGCAGGTCGTTAATCACGCTGAAAATCGCCTTCGAGGGTGGAGGGCAGCCGGGCAAACACAAATCAATTTTGACGAACTCACGCAGCGGACGCGCCTGCTTCAGGAGAGTGGGGACGCGATCCGAAGGAACGACTTTCCCTTCCTGTGCTCCGTCGACATAAATGCTCTGCAGCAATTTCTGCACCGGAATGGAATTCCGCATCGCGGGGACATTTCCGGTGACGGCACAGTCTCCGAGAGCAATGAGAACCTGGGTCCGCTGCCGGATCTTCTGAATCTTGTTGAGATCATCCTGCGAGCTGACCGCGCCCTCGACCAGCGTGACATCCACATCTTCGGGAAACTCCTGCGCATCGACCAGCGGGCCATAGACCAGGTCGATCTTGCGGGCGAGCGAAATGATGGCGGCATCCATGTCGAGCAGCGACATATGGCAGCCGGAGCATCCGTCGAGCCAGACCGTGGCTACCTTCACCTTCTTCATACCTGCACTCCGCGACGGTGCACCAAGGAGGTGACAGCGTCGATCTTTTTCACCATCTCTTCCACCGCCCAGCCTTTTTCGGCGAGTGCGCCGGTAGGGCAGGCATGCACGCATTTGCCGCAACTGGTACAGGTCGTCGCTTGTCCCCACTTCTCATTCATCTCGCTGACAATGCGAGCATGGATGCCGCGGGAACTGAGTTCCCAAACATGAGCTCCTTCCAGTTCCGCACAAACCCGGACACACCGGGTGCAAAGAATGCAGCGGTTGTGATCGAGTACGAAACGCGGGTGCGACATGTCGATGGACAATTTGGGGAAGTTGTACGCGAGGCCGACAGTGCTGATGCCCAGGGCCGTGGCCATCGACTGAAGTTCGCAATGTCCGTTCGAGACGCATACTGCGCAAACGTGGTTTCTTTCGATCAGCAGTAACTCCACGGAAATGCGACGATAACGCGTCAATTTCGGAGAGTTGGTCGTTACCGACATGCCTTCCTGGATGGGCGTGGTGCAGGCCGGGAAAAGTCGTTCCGTGCCGGAGACCTCGACCAGGCAAATCCGGCACGCGCCCACCGCCGTCAGGCCGTCAAGATCGCACAGCGTCGGAATGTACTTGTTGTTGGCCTTGGCCGCCTGCAGGATGGTCTGGCCCTCCAGCGCGCTGATCAGCTCACCGTCAATTCGGATCGATAACTTCTTCTGGGGCAAGGTCTAGCTCCTTTCAGCGCACATCGCCGTAGCGTCCACTAGCTCGCGTTGACGGCGGTCACGTCACAACGCAGGCAACGGCAGCTTTCATCCAGGGCCTCCTCGTGGCTCAGGCCGGTGACCACCTCGTCTTGCGAACGGACACGAGCACTGGCGGCGAGCGCGTGCCCGGTGTGGCGGCGATTCGAACTTGGCTCCTCCGGAGGCGCCTGTTCGTACTCCATCTCGGGGTAAAGACTGTTCCAGCGGTCCGTCTCCATCAACTGCAGATCGATACTTCGCGCCGCCTGCTTGCCCGAGGCCATGGCATTCGAAACGTTGGAAGCGCCCGTCACCAGATCGCCTCCGGCATAGAACCGCGGACGGCTGGTCTCATGCGTGAAGCGATTCACTTCGATCGTCCCGTTTTCTTTGAGCACCAGGCCTGAGGCCCTGGCGAAATCCAAGTCGACGGTTTCGCCTACGGCAAAGATCACGGAGTCACACTCGAAGCGCTGCACTTCGTTCGTCGCGATTGGCTTCCGGCGACCCGAGGAGTCGTATTCTCCCAGCCGCGTTTTCACGATTTCAATCGCCTTGACGTTGCTCTTGGCATCCCCGATCACGCGATGAGGCGCTGCCAGGAAAACAAACTTCGCGCCTTCCTCTTTTGCGGCTTGCGTTTCTTCGTCAATGGCGGGCATGTCCTTGTATTCGCGCCGGTAGAAAACGGTTACGTCGCAGCCTTTCCGCAAAGAGGTTCGTGCGGAATCGATGGCTGCGTTCCCTCCGCCAATGATCGCGACCCGCCGGCCGAGGTTCACTTCCTGTCCAGCGGCAACCGCCTCCAGGAAATTGAGTGCCGGATACACGCCCTTTAACTCCGTACCAGATTGATAGACCCAGGATTCTTTCCACGTGCCGATGGAGAGGAAGACCATGTCAAAATGGTCATCGAGGTCGTTGAGAGCCAGATCGACGCCCACCCGCGTGTTGAACGTGAACTTCACTCCCAGGCGCTCAATGAGTTCAATTTCCCGCCGCAAGATCCCTTTCGGCAGCCGGTATTCCGGGAGAGCAAAACGCAGCATGCCACCAGCTTCGGACTTGCTGTCATACACCGTGACATCATGGCCAAGCATGGCCAGATAAAATGCTGCAGTGAGTCCGGCTGGTCCGGCACCAACGATCGCAACCTTGCGCCCTGTAGGCTCGAACTTGCGCGCTACGATGACCTGCGCCATGGGCTCATACTTGTCGGAATCGAAAACCGAGTCCGCGATGAACCGGTGCACCTCCCGCATGTTCACCGCCTGGTCGAGCGTTTGCCGCCGGCACCGGGTATCGCACGGATGCTGGCATACCCGCCCCGTCGAAGCGGGCAGCGGATTGTCGAGGATGACCGACAGGAACGCATCCTCCAGCCGGTTCTCCTTGTAAAGCTGCAGAAAGCGCGGGATGTTCATGTGCAGCGGGCAGCTGTTTTCACAGGGAGAGAGTGCCAGTTCTTCGCACACTCCGGCTTGGCAGCGCCGGGCGAGGATGTGATCCTCGAACTCGTTGCGGAAATGGCGGAGGGTCGTCAGCACCGGGTTGGGAGCCGTCTGTCCCAGACCGCAGAGCGAGCAGTCGCGGATGTAGTGGCTCAGTTCGTCCAGAATTTCGAGGTGATGCGCGGTCCCGGCACCTTCGGTGACGCGGTTCAGAATGCGCAGGCACTTGTTCAAGCCGACTCGACAGGGAATACATTTCCCGCAGGACTCCGAGTGTGTGAACTCGATGAAGTAGCGGGCGACGTCGACCATGCAGTTGTCTTCGTCCATCACGACCATGCCGCCGGAGCCCATGATCGATCCCAGTTGCTGCAGATTCTCGTAGTCCACAGCGGTATCGAACATATCGTGAGGAATGCAGCCCCCAGAGGGCCCGCCTGTCTGGACAGCCTTCACCTGACCTTCTCCCACCGCGCCTTCTCCAATGTCGTAGATGAAGGTTTTAAGCGAGGTGCCCAGCGGCATCTCGACCAGCCCGGTGTTCTTCACCTTGCCCACAAGTGAAAAGACTTTTGTGCCCGAACTTTTCGAGCTCCCAGTCTCGGTGAACCAGGCCGGCCCTCGAGTTACGATGGGCGCGATGTTGTACCAGGTTTCGACGTTGTTGATGTTGGTGGGTTTTCCCCACAGCCCCTTCTGCGCGGGGAAAGGTGGCCGCGGTCGCGGTCTCCCAGCCTCTCCTTCCAGCGATGCAATCAGCGCCGTCTCTTCACCACACACGAACGCTCCCGCTCCCTCCACGAGTTCGATATCAAACTTGAATCCACGGCCGAGAATGTTCTCACCGAGCAATCCATATTCGCGCGCCTGTTCGATCGCCCGATTCAGGCGGTGTACTGCCAGCGGATACTCGGCGCGCACGTAAATGATTCCCTCGGTCGCGCCCATGACGTAGGCGCCGATGATCATTCCCTCGAGCAGCGAATGCGGATCACTTTCAATCTCGTTGCGATTCATGTAGGCGCCAGGGTCGCCTTCATCGGCATTGCAGATGATGTACTTCGGTTCCTCCTTTGCTTTGGCCAGGAATTCCCATTTGCTGCCCGTGGAATATCCCGCTCCCCCGCGGCCACGCAGTTTGGAGGCCTTGATTTGCTCGATTACCCCAGCCGGATTCGCATCGATCAATACTTTGTAGAGCGCCTGATATCCGCCGACGGCAATGTATTCCTCAATGTCATCGGGATTGATGAGCCCGCAATTCCGCAACACGATCTTCTTCTGCCCTTTGAAGAAAGGCACATCGCTCCACAAGGGGACTTCGGGGTATGCCTGGCCGTAGCGCACGTGGCCCGTGATGTGATCCCATTCTTCGATCTTGCAGTAGATGAGATCGGGGCTGAGATTGCCGTTGGCGATGTCATGCAGAACGCGAGTGGCATCATTAGCCTGCACTCGACGCAAAATCACCAGAGGACTTCCCGGAAGACGCACGTTGACGAGCGGCTCTTGAAAGCAGGCTCCGAAACATCCCACCGGCGCCAGCACGAGGTTGGCGCCACTGCTCTCGATGGCCTGAAGAAATGCGTGATACAGGCCCTCTGCGCCGTTCCCGCGGCCACACGTTCCCATGCCCACGGCCAGGCGCGGAACCGGCGGAACAAGCTTGGCCAGGCCCGCTTCGCGCACCGCGTTGAACGCTCCAATATCCAGAATTCGAGGCATCGCCTACTCTCCTGCTCGAATGGTTGCGATTTCTCGCTGCAAAGTACGTTCCGTGGCATGTCCGCAGATGCGATGGTTTACTTCCACGACCGGTGCCATCGCGCATTGTCCAAAGCAGGCAACCGTGCGCACGGTGAACTGACGGTCCGGGGTGGTGAGTAAGAGTTTGTCGGCTTCGTTGCCGTCACTGTCCGCGTCCTCGAGACTTAATCCCAGGTCGAGCCGCGCTCCCTGAAAAAGTTTGCGCGAACCGCGCGTATGGCACGCCGTGCCACGGCAAATGCAGATGGTGTTCTCGCCCTGAGGCTGGAGGTTAAAGAGCGCGTAGAAGGTGGCAACGCTGTAGATGCGCGAAAGCGGCATTTCCGTCTTGGCCGCGATGTAGCGCAGAGTCTCCAGGGGAAGATATTTGTGGCGGTTCCTTTCCTGCGCGGCTTCCAGGATGCCAAGCAGCGCCCCGGGGCGTCCCCGACGACCGACGATCATTTTGTCGAGGAAATCCTGCTCTGCAACGGGAAGACTACCAGCCGAGGGTGCTTGCATAGACACACTCCTCCAAGCGAGTTGCTCGCTCTTATAGCAATGTAGTGTTTCTCAGCAAGACGCACCGTCACTGGGAGCACAATAGGGAGTGACAAGAATCACAGGGCCTTCCAAAATGGGCTGAAGCACCTCATCGAACACGCGGGCGTAGAAAGGACTTAGGACGCTAGGGATCACTTGGAAGATGTTCGTACAGATCACAGCCTTAACCGTCAATTGCGAGCCGTCGTTGTCCCTCGCGAAGTTGTCCCAGGCGGGATTTACGTAGGCGATGTTGAGGTTGGAATCCAAAACGTAGCAGACAGCCGAATCGATCTCAGAGCTTCCAACACTTTTTGAAACAGCGGCACCCGCAGGGATGTGTGATTGACACTTGGACTCATCGCAAACCGCTCGACGACCCTCAAATGGCCCGGTGGCTGACTGCGTTTGACGTGACTCTACTATTGGAATTGCGCAATTTCTGTGATTTCAATCTCATCTTTCAACCATGCTGCTCCTTGCAATTTGAAAGACTCGTTGTGGGCGGCCACTGGTCAAAGCATTATGAGAGAGCGGCCTCGTAAATAGGTAGAGGAGTGTGGGGCGGGGAAGGAAGATAGAAAAAGCTACTAAAGAATGGCACTGTACCTTGAGGGAAAGATCATTCGCGTTCAACGGAGTCTTTCTCTCAAGGTACAGTGCCATTCTTTAGCTGACTTGCCTACCTACTCCTCCCATTCTTCCCCTACATCCCCGCGCTATAACCCCACTCACCAGGGACGCTCTCTCATAATGCATTGACCAGTGGTCGGTCAGGTCTCCATCTGATGTCGTCAGTTGACGGTGCGTGGCGATTCGAGTCCGCATCGAGGCGATGTGAAACGCTTCACCTTCCCAAGAGCATTCGTTCCAGTACGGGACCGAGTGCCAAGGCAGGAAGGTAGCTCAGGGCCACCATTACAATCAAGCAGGTCGTGAGTAGCACCCCGAATACAAAAGAATGGGTCGGAAGAGTTCCCGACGAAGAAGGCGTGTTCCTCTGACGACCAAAGAGAGCGGCAAACGCCAATGCAGGAATCGCCAAGCCGAACCTGCCCACCATCATCGCAAGTGCTGTCGTGAGGTTGTAGAACGGAGTGTTCGCACTCAGGCCGGCAAAACTTTGGCCATTGTTGGCGAAACAGGAAGTGTAAGCAAACAGAATCCCCGTGAAACCATGTGGGCCGGTGTTGACCGTTAAGCCGGACAGTCCCACCCCGGTGCTCACCGCAATCGCGGTTAGTGGCAGTACCACCAGCGGCGCGGCCAAAGCATAGAGCATGATCATTTTGTTCTCCGCAGGACCGATCTTTTTCCCCAGGTATTCAGGCGTGCGCCCAACCATGAGTCCCGCTAGAAACACAGCGATCGCAGCGGCCATGACCATACTGTAGAGGCCTGTCCCCAGTCCGCCGAATACGAGTTCTCCCAGCAGCATGTTCGCCAGCAGAACCATTCCGCCGAGCGAGGTGTAGCTGTCGTCCATTGAGTTGGTGGATCCCGTGGCTGTGTTGGATGTAACCACAGCCGTGAGGGTAGAACTACCAATGCCGAAGCGCACCTCCTTTCCTTCCATGTTCCCGCCAGACTGGAGGCGACTCTGTCGGAAATCAACGCTTGCGAGGTGGGGATCTCCTCGCTGTTCAAAGTGATGCACGAAGCTCAGTCCGCAGACGAAAAGAAAAATCATGACGCAGTAGAGAAGCCATCCTTGTCGAGGTTGACCTACCATCCTGCCGAAGGTGTTAGTAAATGCGGCCGGCAGGAGCACGATCGCCAACATTTCGAGGAAGTTCGTTAGCGGAGTGGGGTTCTCATAGGGATGAGCTCCATTTGCGTTAAAGAAGCCGCCGCCGTTGGTGCCGAGATTCTTGATGATCTCCAGTGCAGCTACTGGACCCTGCGGTATGACCTGATGGACGCCCTCGACGGTAGTGGCGACAGTATAGGGGCGGAAATTCATTGGGACGCCCTGCCACACGAGCAGCAAGGCGCCGATCAACGCTCCAGGCAACAATATCCATAGCAAGGCGCGCGTCAGATCAACCCAAAAGTTGCCCAGCGTGTCGGAAAGTTGCCGGGCCAGACCGCGGATGAAGGCAACACCGACGGCCAACCCCGCAGCGCCAGCCAAGAAGTTCTGCGCGCAGAGTCCGACCATCTGGCTGAAATAGCTCATCGTGTTCTCACCAGCGTAGGCCTGCCAAGTAGTGGTCGTGGAGAAGCTGAGAGCCGTATTCAGAGCCAGGTCAGAAGATAACGGCGTGGTGTGGTAGCGCGGAAAAAACCAGGGAAGAAACTGCTGCAGTCTGAGAATGCCATACAACAGGAGCGTACCGCCAAGCCCAAAGAGCACAAAACACGTCGCGTACTCCTTGCCGGTCATCTCCAGATTAGGATCAACCGCAGTAATGCGATATAGGAGTCGCTCAACGGGAAGACATAAACGATCAAGTACGGTCCGTTGCCCAGAGAAGACCCGTTCCAAGTATCCGCCCAAGGGCTTGACCAGGATGGTGACGATGACCACAAACAACACGTATTGAATTGCGCTGTAGAAATCCACGAGCCCTACTCAGCAGCAGCTTAACCGAGGCGTCGTCAAAACAAGCTACCCCGCCCGGAACGCGCCAGGTCGTCTGTTGCGCTGCTTGAAGCATTCTAGTTCCGCGTTGGTGTGTTTGGCAGAGCACAAATGCACATTCCAGAAAGAAGCCGAGGTTTGAGGCGCAAGGACGGGTGCTCGAAGCGGTTCTCGGAGGTGAACGGGGGCTGGCAACGGGGGCCGGAGGCCGTTCAGTAGCGACCAGTCGCAAAATTGTGGACAGGGAACTTGTGTATAATGATGAACTTACCGCACTACAGCAGGGCGCTTAACTCAGCGGTAGAGTGCCATCTTCACACGGTGGAAGTCATAGGTTCGAATCCTATAGCGCCCACCATCTTCTTCCCCCCGACAGTACCCAATTTCTACCGTTCGTCCTGTGGAGACCGTTTGGGATAGCTCCGACTGCGGGTAGAATAATCTCGGCTCCCCGAGGGCGCGTAGCTCAAACGGATAGAGCATCGGATTTCTAATCCGACGGTTGCAGGTTCGATTCCTGCCGCGCCTACCATTCTGTTGTTTCTCGGATTCCTAGCCTTTGGGCTTGCGGTGTTCGCAGGTTGCGGTGTTCAGGCAGGAATCCGCCAGGCGGAGACGCTCGACCGGCTTGCCGCCGAGGATGTGCGACTCGATGATCTCTTCGACGTCTGCTTCCGTGACGTGTCCGTACCAGACGGCATCCGGGTAGACCACAATGTTGGGGCCATGTTCGCACTGATCGAGGCAGCCAGCCTGATTCGCGCGCACTTTCCCCTTCAGCCCCCGCTCGGCCAGCTTTTGCTTGAAGAGCTTCTGCAGTTTGGCCTCTGCCAGAGGATCACAGCATCCCCGCGGATGGCCCGCCGGGCGCTGGTTTCCGCAGACGAAGATGTGTTTCTCGAACTTTGGCATCAGGCTACCGCGACCGTGCTGGTTTCTTCTGCCGCGCCGATCTCCGCATCCCAGATTCCGTCGAAGTCGACGAAGTATCCTTGTACCTCGACGCCGGGAATTGCCGCCCTCAGATTGGCAGCAGCTCGCTGCAGTTCACGCTCGTGATGTTCGGCTTCAGCCTCTGCGTCTCCGCCGAATCCGCCAGCCAGACCGCCGTAGGCGCCGCAGTCGGAGTGCACCATCAGGATCACGCGCCGTGTGCCGTGCAGCCGCATCGATTTGCGGATCTGCTCCAGTACGAACTCGCGGTCCGATTCATGTTCCGGAGACGCCATGCATTTGGCCCCGCCGGCGATCTTGATCGGGTCGGAGTTCGTGACGCCAATGCGCTTCAGGAATTTCCGGAACCCCAGCTCAAAGCGGTTGTCGAAGCACCACAGGATGGCCGCGTCGCAATGATACTTTTCACGTGGAGCGTCGAAGTGGAATACTTTTTTCACAGAACCTCCTCGACGAATCGTCTTCCTGGCTGTCATCTTACCTGATCCGAGCATGTGGGAGTCATCCTGACCGGAGCCGCTTTTCAGGCAGACGGAAGAACCACCGTGCACGCCGGCACGATCCTTCCGCGCGTTGCTATTCGCCGCGCAGACACGATAAAATAATCCGTACACGTCTTCTTCGCTCCGATCCCAGTAATTTTTTGTGAAGGCATCCCTGCGGGCAAGGAGTGTGCGACCCCGGGCGCAGAGCAGATATCTGCCTGCTCGAAATTTCCTAAACGGAGTTGGAATTGAAAAAAGGCAAGACTGCGGTGATTGTAGGCGCCCAGTGGGGCGATGAGGGCAAAGGGAAGATTGTCGACGTGTTGTCGGAGAACTTCTCCGTCGTGGCCCGCTATGCCGGCGGACATAATGCCGGCCACACCGTCATCATCAACGGCAAGAAATTCATTCTCCAGTTGGTGCCGTGCGGCGTGTTGCGCAAAGGGTGCCGCAGTGTCATTGGCAACGGCGTTGTGCTCGATCCGATCGCATTCCTGAAGGAGGCGGGCGCCCTGCGCGAGGCTGGCGTGAAGATCGACGGTCATCTCTTCGTTTCCAACCGCGCCCATGTGATCCTGCCCTACCATCGCATGATCGAACTGGCAGCGGAGAATGCCCCCGGACGAGTGAAGATCGGCACCACCTCGCGCGGCATCGGTCCCGCCTACGAGGACAAGATGGGCCGCCGCGGCTTGCGCGTGGCCGATCTGCTCGACTTGCAACTGCTCAAGAAACACATCGAGAACGCGGTGCGCGAGAAGAACATGATTGCGCACGCGCTCTTCAACACCGAACCGCTCGACGCCGACAAGATGTACACGGAATACGCGCAAGCGGCCGAGAAAATCGCGCCCTTCGTCTGTGACACCGCAGTTCTGTTGAACCAGGCTCTAAACAGCGGCGAATCGATTCTGTTCGAAGGTGCCCAGGGCACCATGCTCGACATCGACCACGGGACTTATCCGTTTGTGACGTCCTCCAGCGCGACCTCCGGCGGCGCCGTCATCGGCACGGGCATTGCGCCCAACGCGATCAATTCGGTGATTGGAATCAGCAAAGCCTACTGCACTCGCGTGGGCGAGGGACCATTTCCCAGCGAAGACAAGGGCGAGGTCGGCGACAATCTGCGCAAACGCGGCAATGAATATGGCGCGGTTACCGGGCGTCCGCGCCGCACCGGATGGCTCGATCTGCCTCTGCTGCGTTACTCCGGGATGATCAACGGCACATCCTGGCTGGTAATTACAAAGCTCGACGTGCTCGACGAACTGGCTGAGATTCCGGTCTGTGTAGGCTACAAAATAGACGGCAAGAAAACGTCCGACGTGCCTGCGCAGGCCAGCGGCTACGACAGGATCGAGTGCATTTACAAGAAGCTGCCGGGCTGGCAGACGTCGACCGAGGGCATCACGGAATATAAGAAACTGCCCAAGGCGGCGAAGGAATATCTGACATTCGTTGAGAAGGAAGCGGGGGCAAAAGTCGGCATGATCTCGACCGGCCCAGACCGCAACCACACCATCGTAGTCGATAAGTTTGTTAAAGAGTTGAAGACGGCCGCGAAGAAAGCCTAGAATGTCTTCCCCAGCTGACCCGCGAGCGGGGAAGGAGCGAAACGATGGTGGTGTTGGCCGTTACCTGGATGGCAAAAGTTGGGCACGAAGCCGAGGTTACCGCACTCTTTGAGAAGCTGACCGAACAGTCCCGCAAGGAGCCGGGCTGTGCCATGTACCAGGTGCATCGGCACAAGACGGAGCCCCGCCGCTTCTTCATCTACGAACAATACAAAGACGACGCCGCGCTCGAAGCGCACCGCACTGCTGCCCATTTTCTGCAGCACGCCAAGAAAGATCTGCCAAAGATTGCCGACCGCGTGGAAGGCCATCTATTCGAACCGCTCGGCTAGGATCGGTCCAGCAAAGCTTACCGACTGCTGCCTCGATTCTGAAAACAGCAGATGAATGCCCAAGCCAAGGATTCTTGGATCCAACCGTCGGTCATCCAGGGCGCCAGAGGCACGTGCCCTGACAAGTTCTATTGAGGCTTCTTCTCGTCCGAAGCCTTGGCCTGCGAGACAGCTCCCCGGCTGTATACGATGCTCTTGGTTCCACCGTCGCATCCGCCGACCACCTTGGCATCGCCTTCCTTGCCCTTATCGACAACGTCGAGGGTATAGGAAGTGACACCTTTCGCTTCCAGTTTTTTCGTGATTTCGGCTTTCAAGTCGTCACAGGATTTCCTTGCAGCCGGCGCCGTCTCCGCGGTTTGCGCAAAACCGCAGGTACCCACAAAAAGCAGAGCAGCGGCCACTGTCCACGTTTTCATGATGATCTCCTCGCTTCGAGCGAAGTATACCGAGTTGCCGAAGGGAAGATTTATTACGAGGGTAATGCAGGTAACTATTTCTGCGGCGTCTTGTCGATCATCAACTCGCCGCCCGAAGCGTAGCTCTCTTTCGAGACCTCGTTGAAAGCCACGACAATGGCTTCCCGGCGCGCCCCGGCTTCCTCGACAAGAGCGTCAGTAATCCTCTTCGCGATCTTGCGCTTCTGATCCGCGGTTCGCCCCTGCAGCATCGTGACCTGAACCACGGGCATGATGAAGAACTCCTAAGAATAGCGTGTAGCGCCGGCGACTCGCCGGCTGTCGTGCGGGCGTCCCGCCCGCACACCCAGCCACGAAGACCGGCGCGTAGATCCTTCACTTCGTTCAGGATGACGGCTGCGGGCTCCCGCTTCGCTCACGCCCGCAAAGCGCCGTCACTTCGCCAGTTCGTACCCGGCAAAGAAGAAGCTCAGCTCGAACCGTGCCGTATCCTCCGCGTCCGACCCATGAATCGCATTGTGTTCAATGTTGGTCGCCCACTTCTTGCGGATCGTGCCTTCCTCGGCCTGGGCCGGGTTGGTAGCGCCCATCAGCTTGCGCAGATCGGCAATGGCGTTTTCCTTCTCCAGAGCCAGCACCACGATCGGCCCGCTGGACATAAAGTCGGTGAGCGTATTGAAGAACGGCCGGGCCGCATGTACGGCATAGAACTGCTCGGCCTGATGCTTCGAGATTTCCAGCATCTTCATGGCGAGGATGCGGAAACCATTCTTCTCGAACTGCTCAATGATGTCGCCCACGGCATTCTTGCGGACGGCATCGGGTTTGACGATGGTGAAAGTGCGTTGCAGAGTTTTCATAGGTTCGGTCGTTGGTCCTTGTCTTTAATCTTCGTAGAGACGTTGCTTGCAACGTCTTCTTGGCGGGCAAGAGGTAGCAAGCTACGTCTCTACAACTAGACGCTGACTCCCAGCGCTGCCGCCAGCGTCTCGCCAATCGCCGCCGGAGACTTCGCCACGCGAATCCCGGCCGCCTCCAGCGCCGTCATCTTTTCCGCAGCCGTGCCCTTGCCACCGGAAATAATCGCTCCCGCGTGCCCCATGCGACGTCCCGGAGGCGCGGTCTGTCCGGCGATGAATCCCACCACCGGCTTCTTCATGTGCGCCTTCACAAACTCGGCGGCGGTCTCCTCGGCGTTGCCGCCAATTTCGCCGATCATAATCACCGCTTCCGTCTCCGGATCGCGGTTGAACAGGTCCAGGGCATCGATGAAATTCGTGCCGATGATCGGATCGCCGCCGATGCCAATCGCGGTCGACTGTCCAATGCCGCGCTGCGTAAGCTGGTGCACTGCTTCATAGGTCAGCGTGCCTGAGCGCGAGACGATCCCGATCGATCCTTCTTTGTGAATCGACGCCGGCATGATGCCAATTTTGCACTTGCCGGGCGAGATGATTCCAGGACAGTTCGGCCCGATCAGCCGCGACTTGCGGTCCTGCAGGAATTCCCATGCCTTCACCATGTCGAGCGTCGGAATGCCTTCGGTGATGCAGACGATCAGGTCGATCTCAGCGTCGGCCGCTTCCATAATGGCGTCGGCCGCGAACGGTGGAGGCACAAAAATCACAGTGGCATTGGCGCCCGTCTTCTCAGCCGCCTCGCGCACCGTGTTGAAAATCGGCCAGCCCTCGTGCGTGGTGCCGCCCTTGCCCGGGGTCACGCCTCCCACGATCTGCGTCCCGTAGGCCTGGCTGGCTTTCGCATGAAACGTGCCTTCACGACCGGTAAGACCCTGTACAAGGACCCGCGTATTCTTATTGACTAAAATTGCCATAAATAAAAACTCCTCGCTTCTATACTCAGACCCTCAACGCCATTCCGTCACGCCCGCAGTGCCTCGGGCCGCCGCGACCACTTTGTCGGCAGCGTCCTTCATGGTGTCGGTCACGACGAAGTTGAATCCCGAGTTCATCAGGATCTTCTTGCCTTCGTCGACATTGGTTCCTTCCAGCCGCAATACGATCGGCAGCTTGATGTTCGTCTTCCGCGCCGCCTCGACAACGCCCGTAGCCAGCGTGTCCACGCGCAGAATGCCGCCAAAAATATTGATCAGTACCGCCTTCACGTTCTTGTCACTGAGCAGGATTTCAAACGCGTGCGCCACCTGTTCAGAACTCGCGCCGCCGCCCACGTCGAGGAAGTTCGCAGGCATGCCGCCCGCGTACTTGATGATGTCCATGGTCGCCATCGCCAGCCCGGCGCCATTCACCATGCAGCCCACGCTGCCGTCGAGTTTGATGTAGTTGAGACTGTACTTCGACGCCTCCACTTCCAGCGGATCTTCTTCGGTAATATCGCGCAGTTCGCGCAGATCGGCGTGGCGGAACAGCGCGTTATCGTCGAAGTTGATCTTCGCGTCGAGCGCAAACAGCCGCCCATCCGTGGTCGTAATGAAAGGGTTGATCTCGAGCAACGACGAGTCGGTGTCGAGAAATGCCTTATACAGGCTCGACAAGAATCCCACCGCAGGATTGATCTGCTTGGCATTCAGGCCAAGTTTGAAGGCAATCTTCCGCGCCTGAAACGCTTCCAGCCCCATGCCCGGATCGATGTGCTGCTTCAGAATCGCATCCGGATTCTCCGCCGCAACCTGTTCGATCTCCATCCCGCCCGCCGCCGAAGCCATAAACACCGGCTTCCCTTCGGCGCGGTCCACCAGAATGCCCAGGTAGAGTTCCTTCTCGATGGGCAGCGTCTCTTCGATCAGCAACCGGCGCACGATGCGGCCCTCAGGTCCGGTCTGATGCGTCACCAATTTCATGCCCAGCATCTTCGACGCGAGGTCGCCGGCCTCGTTCACCGACTTCGCGATCTTTACACCGCCGCCCTTGCCGCGGCCTCCGGCATGAATCTGCGCCTTGACCACCACTCCGGTCGCGCCGGAGCTGAATAATTCCTTGGCAGCGGCTTCGGCCTCATCTTGCGATGCCGCCATTGCCCCACGCGGCACACTTACGCCGTACTTCTTAAGAATTGCTTTTGCCTGATACTCATGGATTTTCATAAGGACGACTCGTCAATTAAGAATCGGAAGGATCCTGCTTGCGGCGACGCACTGCGGGCAGCAAACTTGTAATTCTATAGAAGGGCAGGGAACTAGGGCAAACGCCGCGCGGAGTTTTAATTGGCGAAAGTCCCATGTAGGGACAGCCGCCTTCGGCTGTCCGTCGAGCGAAGCGCGACAGTAAAATGCGACCCAACGCTCAACCGTGACATCCTATGCGTTCAGCCATCTCCTCCAAGCGATCTGGAGTTTCGAGAATGAAGCTAATATCCCTGAACGTCGCGCGCCCGCGGCTGATCGTGTACCAAGGCAAGACCATTAATACGGGCATCTTCAAAGAGCCAGTCGCGGGTCCCGTGCAACTCCGGACTCTGAACCTGGACGGAGACCGCCAGGCCGATCTCACCGTCCACGGCGGCCCGAACAAAGCCGTATACGGCTATCCGTCGGAACACTACCCCTTCTGGCACGAAGAGTTGCCGGGCACTACCCTGTCGTGGGGAATGTTCGGCGAGAACTTCACCACCACCGGGCTCTCGGAAGACGAACTTCATATCGGCGATCGCTTTCAGATTGGCTCCGCCATCGTGATGGTTCGACAGCCGCGTATGCCCTGCTACAAACTCGCCGCCAAGTTTCAGCGCGATGACATGCTCGAGCGCTTTCTCGTCAGCGGCCGCAGCGGTTTCTACTTCTCGGTCGAGAAGGAAGGTTCCGTCGCCGTGGACGACGACTTTCAATTACTCACGCGAAACGAGCAGGGCATTACGATCGCCGAAATGAACCGCCTCTTCGCACGCGACCGGTACAATCAGCAACTCCTCCACAAGGCGATTGCGACCGCGCCCATGCCCGAGCACTGGCGCGAATACTTGTCAGAACGGTTGCGGCGTCCGGCGACCGCGAACTAGTCTCGCCGGCCATCGCGGCAAACTCCAGTCATGCCGTACAATTCGGCCTGACAGAAATGATCCTCGACGCCCTTCATCGCATCGCCAACAACGCTCAATCCCTCGACCGCACCGAGGCGCGAGAGGTAATGTCCGAGGTCTTGGCGGGCACATGCTCCGACGCGCAAATCGCCGCTCTACTGATCGCTTTGCGCATGAAGGGCGAGACCGTCGAGGAGATCGTAGGCTTTGCCGAGGCGATCCGCGCCGCTGCAGCGCCCTTGCCGATTCGTGGTGCGGACGCGCTCGCAGTGAGCGGCACTGGCCGCGACGCCCTCGCCGAAGAATCTCTAGTCGACACCAGCGGTACCGGCGGCGACGCGAGCGGCACCTTCAACATCTCCACCGCGACTGCACTCGTCACCGCGGGAGCGGGCGTCCGCGTGGCCAAACACGGCAATCGCAGCATCAGTTCCAAATGCGGCTCGGCCGACGTGGTGGAAGCCCTGGGCATCAACATCCAGCTTTCGCCCGAGCGTGCCGCGCAATGCCTCCGCGAGGTCGGCATCTGTTTTCTGTATGCTCCGAACCTGCATCCAGCGATGAAGCAGGTGCAGACTGTCCGCCGTGAGTTGCGCATGCGCACCATGTTCAACCTGCTCGGTCCACTGACCAACCCCGCGCACGCTAACGGTCAGGTGGTGGGAGTCTATTCGCTCGACCTGGTTGAGAAACTAGCGGAAGCGCTGAGCATGCTGGGCCTGCATCGGGCGCTCGTCGTGCACGGCCTCGACGGTCTGGACGAAATCACGATCACCGGGACCACGCGTGTGGCCGAGGCTCGCGAGGGTTCAGTGCGAACCTATGAAGTGGAACCAGAAGAGTTCGGGATGATTCGGGCGGCACTGAAAGAGATCTCTGGAGGCGATGCCACCGAGAACGCTGCGATCATTCGGGCGGTTCTCGGCGGAGAGAAGTCTCCGCGCCGGGATGTTGTGCTGCTCAACGCCGCCGCCGCGCTCGTGGCTGCGGGTAAGGCGGATCGCATCGCCGAAGCAGTCCCGCTCGCAGCGAAGTCGATCGACTCCGGAGCCGCTGCAGCAAAACTGGCGGCACTCGCAAGCTTCACCTCAGCCAGTTCATAGCGCAATGATGGTCTTGTCATCCTGAGCGAAGCGAAGGACCTAATGCACTTCCCCGCGGCCACTGAGTGATGGCTTCAGACTTCCACCTTCTCCAGATACTGCGCCAGCTGCACGTTCCATCCGAGATCTTTCTTCATCAATTCCCGCAACTGCCCCGACGCATCGGGCTCTCCATGCACCAGATACGTCGTCGCCGGCTGGTTGCGAAACGTATGCAGCCACTGCAGCAACTCCGGCGGATCGGCGTGATCGCTGAACTGTTCCAGCGCCGCGATCTGCGCGCGAATCGGAACGAAGTCCCCGAAGATCTTCACCTCGTCCGACTTGCTCTTGATCTGAAACCCGCGCGTCCCCGGCGCCTGAAAGCCGATGAACAGAACCAGATTCCGTGGATCGGGCAGCCGCTGCGCCAGGTGATGCAGAATGCGTCCGCCCGTCACCATGCCACTGGAAGAGATGATGACGGAAGGCAGGACCGCCGCATTGATCTTCTTCGATTCCTCCGGAGTCGACGCAAACGTGAATCCCGGCCACTGCAACGGCGAGCCGTACTTCCGGATCATGTCGCGCGTCTCGACGCTGTACTCCTCGTCGTGCTTCAGGAAAATCTCGACCGCCTTGATGGCCATTGGGCTGTCGCAGAAGACAGGCATCCGCTGCATCAGACCCGACTCCATCAGGTGCTTGAGCAGGAATACAAATTTCTGCGTGCGTTCAATCGCAAATGCCGGGACCACCACGCTGCCGCCTCGCTCGGCAGTGGCCTTAATCAACCCCGCCAGCTCCGGCATGGGATCTTCTTTCGGGTGCGTTCTGTTCCCATACGTCGATTCCATCACCACCAGGTCCGCAATCTCGCCCTCTTCTGGACCCGAATGCACAACCTTTCCCGGTGCCACTTTGTGATCGCGCACGCGCCCAATGTCGCCAGTGAAAAGCAACCGGCGCGTCTGTCCTCCTGTGTTCAGCGAAATCTCGGCCATGCACGATCCCAGAATGTGCGCAGCGCGTACGAGTCGGAATGACAAGTCAGGCGAGACCCGAACATCCTCGCCCACGTGGACCGGCTTGAAATACTGCAGCGCGTTCTGCGCCTCATCGAACGTGTAGAGCGGCAACGCAGGATCGTGCTTTGATTTCTTGGTCTTGTTGTAGTAGCGGGCATCTTCTTCCTGAAGATGGCCGGAGTCGGGAAGGATGATTCCGCACAAATCAATGGTCGGTGGCGTCGCGTAGATCGGCCCGCGGAATCCCTCTTTCACCAGGCGCGGAATCCACCCGCAGTGGTCGAGGTGCGCGTGCGTCAGGATGATCGCATCGATCTCCTTGGCCGGAACCGGCGTATCGCGCCAATTGCGCTCGCGCCATTCCTTCGGCCCCTGGAAGAGACCGCAATCGACGAGCACCTGAAAGCCGTTCTTCCCCGACGGATCGCCCGTATTGATCAGGTGCTTGGAGCCGGTGACAGTGCCCGCGGCACCAAGAAACTGGATATAGGCCAAATGTCCCTCCCGAACCGCAACGACAAAACCTACCACAGAGACACAGAGACACAGAGGACGAAAAACGAAATCCCGCCCAAAAGCGCTTACTAGCGGAATGAACGACGGGATGCTGTTTGCCTTCAGTCGTTTCTCTGTGGCTCTGTGACTCTGTGGTGAATTTTTACTTGTCTGTGGCCTCGAGCTTGAACGTGTTGTTCGCCGTGTTGCTCTCGGGCACGCTGCCATCATTGAGCTCGATCTCTTGTGGATCCGCCGGAACCTCGATGCGAATGACCGCCTTGTTCTTGGCGCGAACCTCGAGTCGCTTCATGACCTCTCCGCCCTTGAATTTGACGATCACCGGAACCTCGGCTCCCACGGCGCCCAGATTATCCACCGTGATCGTGATCATGAACGAGTCCGTCAGGGTCTTGCGGGGGAACGCGGACTCAACCTTGAAGTCTGGCAGGCCGCGGTCGCGGTACACCCAGTCATCGAAGAACCACTCCAGATCGCGCTGCGTTTGCGCCGCGATCAGCCGCGGCATGTACGAAGGTTCTTTGTCCTGTTCAGGACGGTAGGCCGCGATCGCCTTCTTGAACGCCGCTTCGCCGACCATGTCGCGCAGCATCCACCAGACGTACATCGCCTTGCTGCGGTACAGTTCCTCGCTGGTTGTATTCACCAGCGATCGGTTCGCTTCGTCCTCGGATCTTGGTACAGTTGAAGTCGCTTCGATTTCGCCCAGCGCAAAGCGGTGCAATCCCATGTACTCAATCGCGGCCGGACGACCTTTCTCGTGTTCGACATAGAGCGCCTGTGCGAAGTGTGCCAGTCCTTCTTCGATCCACGGACGCAAGGACGAGAACGCCGCGTGTGTAAGTTGATGGGCGGCAGCCAAGCCGGCCTGCTTGGAGTTGTCACTGGAGATCGGCGTCAGCAACAGCGCACCGCTCTCGAACGCAGCCGCCTGAGGGTCTGCGAGGTCGGCGGTTTGCGCTTTCTCGCGCGGCGCTCCGAACCAATCGGTGACCAGCGGCACGACTTTCTCTGTAGCCTCGGCATAGACCTCGGCCGATGCGGCGTGACTGGTCAAGTTATAAACTCGAATCGACGGTCGATCGACCGTTCCATAAGTGCCCAGCACGAAAAGAGGAGCCCGCAAGCCCAGCGGTTGGTACGTGCAGTCCGCGCTGGAAACTGACGAACGGCCCATCGCCTCGTAAAACACCTGGCACGATGCCTGATTCACAAGCAGCAGTTGTGGGGCTTCGCCATCGTCTCTTGATACGCTGATGTGAAGGTGCATTCTGGACGCGGATTCCCGCGCCTTCCATCGTCCCAGCACTTCAAACAAACTGTTGCCTTCCGACAGATTGGCAACCTCGGTCGCGATCGGATACCACCCCACATTGCCCACTCCGCGCACCGCCGTGAAGCCGGGACTGATCTGGTCCCAGTCGGTGCTGCTCGCCGCTTCCACAGGGGTATCAATGCGGGTCAGTCTGGTCGCGTCGAGCGTGATGGTTCCCTCGTAGGCAATTTCCAGATCGATGGTCCCCTGGGGCGCGACTGCCTGGGGCAAAGTGACGATGGCTTCCGAAAGTCCGCCAGTGTGGTCGATGTCAGACGCGTAGGGCTGCGTGACGAACTGTACTGCCTTTTCGCCTGCCTTCACTGACCGCCAGTCGAGCGACGACGAGATCTGCAGCACCGCGATCTTCTGGGGAGTCTGCGTGTCGTTCCGCAGCGTGATGGTGCCGCGGACTCCGAGGCGGTGTTGTTCTGGCTCGACCTGCACCGTCAGATCGTAATTGGTAAAAGTGAACGCCTCGCGGTCCAGAGCAAAACCATTCACCACAGAGGCACAGAGGACACAGAGGAAACCAAGGCTCTTGTAGAACAAAGTCATTTCAAACTTCATTTTGCGTCTGATGCACCTTGCTTGGCGCGACGCTGCCTCACGATTTCAAACAGAACAACCGCCGCGGCCACAGAAACATTCAGCGACGGCACTTTGCCCAGCATCGGAATCGAAACCAGGAAGTCGCACTTGCGCTTCACCAGGTCGTGCAGTCCTTTGCCTTCTCCGCCCAGAACCAGCGCGCAGTCCATGTTGTAATCGAGTTCGTAGTACGTCTGCTTGCAGCGCTCGTCGAGCCCGACGGTCCAGACGTTGTGCTCTTTCAGATCCTCGATGGAGCGCGCGATGTTCGTGACCTTGGCGATGGGCATGTGCTCGCTTGCTCCGGCGGAAACCTTCGTTACAGTGCCCGTCACGCTCGCCGATCGCCGCTCGGGAATCACAATACCGTTCGCCCCAGCGGCATCAGCAGTGCGCAGGATCGCTCCCAGATTGTGCGGATCCTCCACGCCATCGAGCACCACCACCAGCGAATACTCAGCGCGCTTGGCGGCGATCACGTCTTCGAGGTCGTTGTATTGCTTGGCCGACGTGACGGCCACTACGCCCTGATGCGCCGCATTGCCGGCCAGTTTGTCGAGTTCGGTGCGCTCCATGAAGCGCACGTTTACGCCGAGCCGCCGGCAATCTTCGATCAAGCGCTGCAGGCGGATGTCGTGGCGCTCCTTGGCCATCCCAATCCACTCAAAAGCCCGCCCACGCGCCTTCAGCGCTTCGGTCACGGAGTTAATGCCATAGATGTAGTGCATGAGTATTCAGTGTATCGCGAGAGCCACATTGTCATTCTGAGCGCAGCGAAGAACCCATGCACTCTGTCGGCAGCACCTCACTGCAGACAAATTGCATAGGTCCTTCGCTTCGCTCAGGATGACACGCTAAGAAAGTCCACGATTTCAGCCGGTTCCGGTCGCTCCGTGTAATCCTCGTCTGCGGAAGCGTAAAGAACCGTTCCGTCTTGATCGAGAATATAGATTGCGGGAACCGGCAATTCCCAGCTGTCGTCTCCATTTGTGAAGGGCAGGTTGACGAACGCTCGTCGGTAGACTGCTTCCTGCATCGACGGCACGCGATAAGACAGCCCAAATTGCCGCGCGACTTTATTGCCCGCATCGGAGAGCAGGGGAAAGCGCATCTTGTGCTGATCGTGCATGAAGAAAGACTGCTTCACCGTCTGCGGTGAGATGGAGACGAACGAAGCTCCCGCCTGCTCGATCTGCAGGAGGATGAGGTTCATGGCTTCCATTTGCCCGACACAGAACGGACACCATCGGCCGCGGATGAAGCAGAGCACGAGTCTTCCCTTGGCGAGCAACTCGGAAGAAGAAACCATTTTGCCGTTGTGGTCCGGAAGTTCGAACGGAGGCGCCTTCGCGCCCACAGGCAGGATGTTCGTCGTGAGATGCCGTGCTTTAAGTTCCGCGACGGCCTGCGCGTGAACGGCCTGCGTCTCAGGAGGCACGTACTTCGCGATCAGTTCCTTCCGCTCGGCATAAATCTCGCGCAACGGCCGCGCGTCGAGACCCGGCGAAGATTCTTCAAGCGAGCGCCACTTCATATCTGCCCATGATGACATACATGGCCGCGCCGGCGCCTTGGCGATTCACTCGCAAACGAACCGATGTTCTTAGCAAACGAACCGGTTGCAGACGGGTGGGGTATGGCAGTATATTGCATCGAGGGTAATTCGTTTGTTTACGGTTGCATTCGTTTCTTTACGGAGGTACCCCGTGTTCCGATCTGTGTTTCACGCGGTTCTGACCATTGTCTGCGGCTTTGCGATCTCCCAGGCGCAGGAGTCTCTCACCAACGCTCGCACTCAATACTTCCCTGATACGACCAACAACATCCACCTCGAGATGGTTTTCAACTACAACGTCACCGACATCAACACCGAATCCGGAGTGGTGGATATGGTTTGGGCATCCGATTATCCAAATCAACCGAAGGGCGTCTACAACACTGTCTACATCCCATATTCGGTGGATAACTTCACGAACAGCGTTGTTTGGTATCAGAAGCATCATCCCGATTGGTTGGAATATCACTGTGACCGGAAGACTCTTGCGTTTGAGTTTGGGTCTACGAGCCTGGCACCGATCGACTTTGCGAATCCCGCGGTGCAGGCTTATCAGTGGGTGAATTGGGTGGATGCTCCCTTGGCGCAAGGCTATGGCGGAATTGCCGTCGACACGATGTCGGCCAGCAGCAATTGGGGACGCTGCGGCCATTACGATCTTTCCGGAAATTGGGTGCAGCAATACACCGGAAAGTTGCGCGACCCTGCCTATCAGCGCGACGAGTTGGCGTGGGAAGCCGCCACTTACAAGCACGTTCACAACTATTCAAAGACCGCAACGATGCAGGTGAATGTGTCGTACGAGTTCGGTTATTCGGAGCAGGTGAACTTGCAGCTCATGACGACCACCGATCTTCTGTTCGACGAGCGCGGCTTCACCAACTATGGAACTCCGCCGAATGTTCCGCCTCCGGTGCAATGGGAGCAGATCATGGCCGCGCTGCAATACGTCCAGCGCAAGGGGATCTGCTACATGACGAACGGCGAAGAGTCAGAGCTTACCACGGACATTCCGCAATCGGCGCGTCTTTGGGTAATCGCCAACTATCTGCTGGTGAAGAACAATTGCACGTACATGTACATGACCGGTTTCAACGCAGACGGCTCCCAGGATTACGGCTCGCTGATCACCTTTCCCGAATACTCGATTCCGATCGGCCATGCCACTGGCGCGACGAGGAAAACGCAGGGAGTCTGCGTGCGCATGTATTCGGGAGGCCTAGCGTTGGTGAATCCCCATCTTGCGACCTCAACCGTCACGCTGCCTACTGGCTCGTACGTCGATGTCAACGGCAACTCAGTTGGTCCGACCGTAACGATGGAAGGACAGACTGGACAGGTGCTGCTGAACGCGCCGTAGGAGCGGAGGCTCCTTCTTCTACATTCCGGGCAGCTTCATTCCCGCTAAGCGCCGTGCGAAGCTGGGCTTGCCCATTTGCTTGAACATCTTCTTCATCTGCGCGTACTGGCGGAGTAAGTTGTTCACTTCCTGCACCGTGGTGCCTGATCCGCGCGCGATCCGTTTGCGGCGGTTGCCGTTAATGACTTCGTGATGATTGCGTTCGTGCGCGGTCATCGAATTGATGATGGCCTCGACGCGGTTGATCTGCTTCTCGTCCACGTTGTCGGCTGCTTTCTGCAGGCCGGAGAACGGGCCGATCGAGGGCAGCATGCCCATCAGGCTCTTCATCGATCCCATCTTCTTCACTTGCCGTAACTGGTCGCGGAAATCTTCCAGCGAGAAGCCGTCGCCGGAAAGGGCCTTGGTGGCCATCTCCTGCGCCTTCTTCTTGTCAATCTGCGATTCGGCGCGCTCGATCAGCGAGAGAATGTCGCCCATGCCGAGAATGCGCGACACGATGCGGTCAGGATGGAACGGCTCCAGCGCGTCGTACTTTTCGCCCACGCCGATGAACTTGATGGGCTGTCCGGTGACCTGGCGGATGGAGAGCGCAGCGCCACCGCGCGCATCGCCGTCCATCTTGGTGAGCACGACTCCGGTGAGCGAAAGCTTTTTGTGAAACTCTTCGGCCGAGCGGACCGCGTCTTGTCCGGTCATGGCATCGGCCACGAACAGAATCTCCGACGGATTCAGCAACTTCTTCAACGACTGCATCTCGTCCATGAGCTGGTCGTCAATGTGCAAGCGGCCGGCAGTATCGACGATCAGTACGTCGCAGCCGGAGACGATGGCTTCGCGACGCGCCTCTTTCACCAGTCGCTCGACTGTCGCAGTGTTGGCTTCGCCGACCTGGCCTTCGTAGATGTGGCTCTTTACAGCCTGCGCGACAACCCTCAGCTGCTCGCGCGCTGCAGGTCGATAAACGTCAACCGAGACCAGCAGCGGACGATGTCCTCCAACCTTGAACCAGTTCGCCAGTTTGCCTGACGTTGTGGTCTTGCCAGAACCTTGCAGGCCAGCCATGAGCACGACTGTGGGTGGTTGCGAGGCGAACTTCATCCGCGCGGTGTCTTTGCCGAGGATTTCGACGAGTTCGTCGCGCAGGATCTTGATGACCTGTTCGCCGGGCGAGAGCGCGGTCATCACTTCCTGGCCGACAGCCTTGGCGCGGATCTGGTCGATGAGCTGCTTGACGACCTTGAAGTTGACGTCGGCTTCGAGCAGCGCGAGGCGGATTTCACGTAGCGCCTCGTCAATGTTTTCCTCGGTGAGCGTGGCTTGGCCGCGGAGGGTCTTAAATGCGCGTTGGAGTTTTTCCTGTAGGTTCTCGAACATAAGAATGATGATTCATTTTAGCAGCGGGAGAGGCAGTACTCGGTACTCGGTACTCAGAATTCAGCTCTTGCTGGTCGGTGCCTAAGGAGGAGTGGTTTGGCCTTCCGCAGAGTTATTTTGCCGGTGTCGAAAAGCGGTTCTTCCAAGTTGGTTCGTTTCGGGCGAGTTTACCTTTGAGTAACCCAACCCCCTCCCCCCTCGGTCTCTTGGAATCATGAGGTTAGCGGAAAACCGGCTGCAATATCTTGCGGCTCAGTAGCTTACGGGCAAAATCCTGGGAACAAACGGGTTAGCGCCGCTGTCTCTGCAATCGTCCCGGAGGCTTTCGCTCCCACATGATCGCGCAAATAAGCCGTACCTCGCAAGGTCAGATGTCACATGGAGGCTGTGAATTTCCTGCGGACTACGCCGCGAGTTGATCGATCTAGACCATCGGCTCGAGGTTCGAGTAACTCGGATTAGCCTGCCTTTGGCCGCACCATTTCGAACCGCTGGGTTGTCCGGGTGTACTGGATGCCGCCCATGCGTCCGATGAGATCGAGCGAATTTCGGTCGAGCTTTCCTTCTTTCATGTGTACGTCGTTCAGGTGGATCGAAACGATCTGACCGATCACCAGGCTGCTGCTTTGGGGAGATGGCGAGAAATCGAGAATCTGATAGAGCTTGCATTCGAAGCTTACGGGAGACGCGGCAACGCGCGCCACTTTCACGATCTGAGACGGGGCAGAAGCGATCTGAGCCACTTCGAACTCGTTGACCGAAGCGTCGTACTCGCCGCTGGTCTGGTTCATCGCTTCGGCCAAATCGTACGTGACCACGTTGATGACGAACTCTTTCGTTTCGCGGATGTTTCGCAACGTGTCTTTGTCTTCTCCACAACCCTCGGCCTGAGCTGAACCGGAGTGTTTGGGCGGCCGTTGTCCCGGCGCAAACGCGAGCAGCGGAGGCTCGATACAAACGCAATTAAAGAATGAAAAGGGAGCCAGGTTCGGTTGTCCGGAAGCGCTGAGTGTGGAAACCCACGCGATCGGGCGGGGTGCGACTGAATTGAGGATCAGGCCATAGAGTTCGCTGTGGGATAGGTTCGAAGGGCTGACGTTCATTCTATCGAGTATATCTTTGTGCTGCCCCGGCCGCGGTGGCGTCCAATTTCTGGGTGACTGGTTCTACAGTCGGGACGATTCTGAATGTGGCGGCGGGACGCCGCCACGACAGCCGCCGGGACGGCGGCGCTACTTTCCGAACACTTCGTTCGCGGCGATCACCGTGTTGCAGTGGATGGTCACGGTGTCTTCCACGTTCTGCGCGTAGCCGCCAGCGTAGGTCACCATCACGGGGATGTCGCGGGCGCGGGCCACGCGGAAAACGAGTTCGTCGCGCTTCTTTAATCCTTCAATCGTCAAGCCAAGGCCTCCGAGTTGATCTTCTTTGTAGGGATCGGCGCCCGCCACGTAGCACAGCATGTCGGGCTCAAACTGGCGCAGGCCGGAGCTGATCGCGTTGTCGAGCCAGGCCAGGTAGTCGTCGTCGCCCGTGCCGTCGGGCAGGTCGACGTCGATCGAGGACGGCGGCTTATAGAGCGGATAGTTGTTGTGCTGGTGCAGGGAGATAGTGAAGACTTCGCCGGCGTGGGCGCCGCGCATCTTGCCGCCTCGGGGCGCGTTGGCGGGATGTTCCACGGTGGATGGAGAGGACGATGGCAGGAGCGCGCTGGCGGTGCGGGTTCCGGCGAAGATTGCGGCAGTGCCGTTGCCCTGATGCACGTCGCAATCAAGGGTCATCGCGGTGCGAATCTTGTCGTCGCGCTGCATTCGCCGGATCGCCACAGCGACGTCGTGGATCATGCAGAATCCTTCGCCGTGATCGGGAAAGGCATGATGAAATCCGCCGCCGATGCTGATGCAGACCTTGTCGGTCAGGCACTGGCGGGCTGCGAGAATCGACCCACCGGCCGCCAGCCAGAACGCTTCCGCCAAGTCGCGCGAGTAGGGAACTTCCATTTCCATTTCTTCTCGTGCGCTGAGCGTGCCCGTTTTCAGTTTCTGCACGTACTCCGGTTTGTGGACCAGCAGGATGTCGAGGTCGGTGGCGGGCTGAGGCTCGATAAAATCTGACGCCTCGGCGACGCCGCTGGAGATCAGCCGGTCGCGAACGCGGCGGTACTTTTCGGCGGGGAAGACGTGATCGCCGATGGGCAGGTAATAGGCGTCGCTGTAGACGAGCTTGAAGGGGAGCATGCGGCACTCGGCATTCAGCCAGACGGAGCTGAAGGACTTCATATGATACGCGGAATCGGAGATTTGCTCATGCGGGGTCGGGGAATCGGGGAGAATTCCCCGAGAGGCCGTCGTCCGGATTTGCTGCTAGGGATCCTTCGACTCCGCAAGTGCTCCACCTCGTGCAGCACTTGCTCCGCTCAGGATGACAACACGGAGAGAGTTGCGGTGAGGAGCTACTTCTTCTTTCCGACCTGCAGCGTCGGTGCGACCATGGGTCTGCGCACCGGGACGATCGCACCCTTCGATGGATCGGCCGCCGCGTTGGCGCGCGTTAGCACTTCCTGCTGGATGTACTGCACGAATTCCTGGATCTGGCGCTGCATTTCTTCCATGCGTTCGCGCATTTGCAGGATGATGGCCATGCCGCTGATGTTGACGCCGAGGTCGCGCGCCAGCGACAGGATGAACTCCAGACGTTGCAGGTCTTCGTCGGTGTAGAGGCGGGTGTTGCCTTCGGTGCGCGAGGGTTTGAGCAGTCCTTCGCGCTCGTAGAGGCGAAGCGTTTGGGGATGAATTCCGTACATCTCGGCGACCGCCGAGATCATGTATGCGCCCTTTGACTTGCGTTTGGTCACAGGTTTCTCTCGATTGATTCTAGAGCACGACTACTCTTCTTCCTAATTTTCGCGGGGCAGAATGCCGCCAACCCCAATTATCATCCGCGCATCGAAGCTGCATCCAAATTCCGGAGGCTATTATGGACGAAAACAATGCTATCAGTGTGGTTGAAAATCTTATTGAAACCTGCAAAGACGGACAAAAGGGTTATCAGGACGCCGCGCAGCACGTGAAGCGATCGGACCTGAAGACCTATTTCAACGAAAAGAGCCTGGAGCGGTCGCGCTTTGCCGGGGAACTCGAAGCCGAACTGGTGCGGCTAGGCAAGCCGGACAAGAAAGTTTCGGGATCAGCTTCGGCGGCGGTTCATCGCGCTTGGATCGATACCAAGGTCGCGCTCGGCGGCGGTGACAAGACGATCCTGGAGTCTATCGAGAAGGGCGAAGACAACGCCAAGGACACATATAACAAAGCGCTGACCGGATCGTTACCGGGCAATCTGATGGAGATCGTCCGGCGTCAGGCCGCCGGTGTGCAGCGCGCGCATGACAAGGTGAAGATGCTGCGCGACTCGGCGAAGGCGGCAGCGTAGATCTATAGATTATGTGGGGACAGCCGCCTTCGGCTGTCCGTCGAGCGCAGCTCGACGCTTTTCTCTGCTACCCTCGCCGGGCTTCGCCCGGCGGACAGCCGATGGCGGCTGTCCCCACATACATCCCAACAGGAAAAAGGACCGGGAACCTCCCGGTCCTCTTTTTTGGATTGGACTCTGATCAGGCTGCCGGCTGCGGTTTGCTTTCAGCCCTTGCCGTCCATCCGGACGGCTTCAGCGCGTGATTGATGAAGTAGACGACGAAGCCCGCCGCGATCAGGATCATCCCGAAGGCGAACGAACTCATATTCCAGATCTGCTCATGCTCGCTGCGGACTACCGAGAATCCGAGCAGCAACATGGGCGGAATGCCGATGGCGATGGCTCCGAACAAGCCTCCGGGCACGCGGAACGGACGCTTCAGTTCCGGCTCGCGGAAGCGGAGCACGGCCAGCGCGACGAATTCCAGGAACAGGCTGGCGCCATAGAGAAGGATGTCGAGCGTGACCAGCCGGGCGAAGCCCAGGCCAAGGCACATCGCCCATCCCGTGGCCAGCGCAAGGATCGCCACCCATGGAGACCGCGACTTTTTCTGCAGCTTGCCAAAGATGCCGGGAAGCATGCCATCCTGCGCCATGGCGAGCGGCAGGCGCGAATAGCTCATGACGAGCGCGTTGAACATGCCAAAGGCGCTCATCAGGCCGCCGAGCACGACGCCGATGCGGAGCAACGGGCCGCCGACCAGCCCTGCGATGTCAGCCCACGAGCCCGTTTCCCACGCGGTAGCCTTCAAGCCGGTCATCCACATGGCCGCGAAGGGCAGGACGTAGGTGGCCGCCACAATACAGACGGCGACCAGCATCGCCCGCGGATAAGTCCGCTGCGGACGTTCGACTTCGGTCGCGATGGTCGAGGCATTGTCCCATCCCATGTAGTTCCACATGCAGATGAGCAGGCCGCCGAGAATGTCGACGGTTGAGGTCGTCGGCTTGGTCACGGCGTTGGCCAGCGCACCCAGCTTGAAGGGCGCGATCAGCACGATTGCCACGAACGGCGCCGACAAGGCCGCGAACAGCCACAGCGAAGTGAGCGAAACCACCTTCACGCCGGCGATGTTAAGCAGCGCGCAGGCGATCACGACCGCGAGTGCGACCCACCATCCGCGACTGCCTTCCTGAAACCACGGAAACATGCGGGTCAGGTAGGCCACGAACAGCGTGGGGTAAATCGCCATGTCGAAGATGGAGGCAACGAGCGAGAGCCAGGCTTCCTGAAATCCCCAGAAGTTGCCCATGGCGCGGCGCACCCAGGCATAGTAGCCACCTTCGAAAGGCAGCGCGCTCGACAGCTCGCCGATCATGAAGGCCGTAGGTAGGCTCCAGAGCAGCGGGGTGAGCAGCAGAATCAGGATCGCGCGTCCATAGCCGGCGCCGTGCACGATGTCTTCGGTGCCATAGGTTCCGCCCGACACCATAAAGAAGGTGGCGGCGACCAGGGGCCACAGCGTGAGGCGGACGAATTTTTTCCGGTTGGGGACGGCGGAGAGTTGCTGGGGATTATCGAGTTGTCGACGCGGAGCGCTAGCTGTTGCCAATTTCTATGTCTTCCTCCTCAAGCGACTCACTCTCACCACCGCGTCTCCCTTGAGTCTTCCGAAGAAGACATTTTGTTCGCGGCTCCCGGGTTGATGCGATTCCCGGGCATTTCGGCGAAGTTAGTTCGCATTTGTGAGATTACGGGAATTTTCCACAGATGCAACATTTTTTTGAGGATTATTGAAAAATTTTGTAAACCACCGTGGAGGTACGAAGGTAATGCGTCTGGCGCGGGGCTTGGTGTTTCAACTTCGACGTCTTGTCTTGTTGGCCGATCACCCCTTGCCGAGGGCTCGGAGAGTGATTATCATGCGCGACAGTTTGGAGGGGTTCTATGAAACTGTCGTTTCTCGCAGTTGTCCTTTCCTTGGCTGCATTCGTTACGGTGCAGCCGTCGCGGGCGCAAAACGCCTTCACGCCCGATCAGGTGAAGTGGGGTCCGGCGCCGCCGTTTGTGCCCCCGGGAGCGCAAATCGCAGTGCTTGAGGGCGATCCGACGGCCTCGACCGGCGACTTTACGATTCGCCTCACGATGCCGGACGGCTACAAGATCGCTCCGCACACGCATCCGCATCGGGAGAACGTGACGGTGCTGTCGGGCACGCTCAAGGTGGGGATGGGGGACACTTTTGACGCCAGCAAGATGATGGGCTTCGGGGCGGGCAGCTTTGCTTATCTCGATCCGAGCATGCACCACTATGCCGCGGCGTCGGGGGAGACCGTCATCCAGGTCCACGGGATGTCGCCGCTGCAGTTCAACTACATCAATCCGGCGGATGATCCGACGCCGAAGAAGTAAACCGGCCTCACCACAGCTCTGTCATCCTGAGGCCCGCGTCCTTTGCGGCCGAAGGATCTATGCAAATTGCCGACAGTGCCTCGCTGCAAGTAAATTGCATAGGTCCTTCGCTTCGCTCAGGATGACAGGGTTACTCAGGATGGCAGGGGCGAAGAGCTTTAGACGTGCTTCCAGAGTTCTTCCCGTGGGTCTTCCGGATTCAGCTTTGCCAACTCCCGCAGTAACTCTTTGGTGCGCTCGTCGCGGGGCATCGATACCGTGATCGTGACTTCAACGATCTCATCGCCGCGCACGCCTTCTTTCGTGGCTGACGGTACGCCCTTTTCCCGCAGGCGGAGTTTCTGGCCGGACTGCGTCCCGGGGGGAATCTTCAGGAGAGCCCGGCCGTCAATTGTGGGCACTTCAATCTTGGCTCCCAGTGCGGCTTCGGTGGTGCTGACCGGTACAGTCAGGTAGATGTCGTCGCCGTCGCGGCGGAAGATTGGATGCGGTTCGGTGCGGATGATCGCGTAGAGGTCGCCCGGCGTGCCGCCGTGGGCGCCGGCATTGCCTTTGCCGGGAACACGAATGCGCTGGCCGTCGCGCGTGCCGGCCTTGATGCGTACTTCGAGCGGCTCGGTCTTCATGACGGTGCCTTCACCATGGCAGGTGGGGCACGTTGTCAGATTCTTGCCGGTACCGTGGCAGCGCGGACACTGCACGTTGAACTTCATCCGGCCGCCGGTCTGCGTGATCTGGCCGGTGCCGTTGCATTCGGGACACTTGCCCGGAGCTTCCTGATGACCCTGGCCGTGGCAGGTGGCGCAGACATCGTGGCGGGAAATGTTCAGGCGCATGACGCCGCCGCGGATCGCCGTCCAGAAGGGAACGTTGACCTGATATTCGAGGTCGGTTCCGGGCTCGGGGCCTTCCTCGGTCTGGGGTGCACCGTGGCCGCCGCCGAAGATCGAACCGAAGATGTCGCGGAAGCTGCCGCCGCCCCCACCGCCGCCGGATCTGCGGCCGCGGGCTGCGCTGTCGACCAGGTCCGAGAAATCGAAGCCGCCAAAATCGAAAGGAACGCCCTGGCCGCCATCGTGCGCCGCGCCAGGAAATCCGCCTTCGCCTGCCGACCCGCCGCCAGCGCGGGCGTAAGCCTCTGCGGTCGCGGGATCGATGTTGTCGGAGTAGAACCCGACCTGATCGTAGATCTTGCGTTTCTTGGGATCGCTGAGGACGTCGTTGGCTTCGGAGAGCGTCTTGAACTTCTCCTCGGCCGACTTGTCCCCGGGATTTACGTCGGGATGATACTTGCGCGCCAGCTTGCGGAACGCCTTGCGGATGTCGTCCGCCGAAGCGCTCTTCTTTACGCCGAGTATTTCGTAGTAGTCCTTCTTCGGGGTGTTCGCCATTGCGCGCAGTTCTGGGATCGGCTTACGGCCGACCCCAGTCTAATTCAGAATCTTCCGTCTCTCTTTATCTTCTACGACGACTTTCAGATCCTCGGACTCCGGTCCATCCACATATACAGGGATGTCCCGCGTGCCCGTGGCACTCTCCACAAAGACGAGCCAGCGCCGTTCGTCCTCGGCGAGACTCAAGAGATACGTTTCCCCATTGACCTGAAAATCCACTTGGACCCCCTCCCACTATGTATAAACCTGTCATCTTGAGCGAAGTTGCTGATTGCGAAAGCGAACCGCAACGCCAGTCGAAAGATTCCTAATCCCTGCGCGGCTTGCTTTGGCATCGTTAGAACGCCCAAGCCCGTCTCGCCGTAGGGATCCTTCGACTCCGTGGCTGCTTCGTTTCACGAAGCAGCCACTCCGCTCAGGATGACAAGTCACTCAGGATGACAGTAATAAGACGCGTGACGCGGGCAGGAGTGCCCGCGCCACACGGTTCTAGCTAAGAGCTAACAGCCAAAAGCTTCTTACTTAGCTTCTTACTTCTTGTCTTCGACGTCCACGTACTCGGCGTCGATCACGCCTTCGTCTTTCTTCGCCTGACCGTTGCCGCTGGGGTCGCCGCCCGCGGTTGCGCCCGGCGTTGGGCCGCCCGGTGCCGCTCCGGGCGTCGGCTGGGCCGCTTTGTACATCTGTTCGGCCAGCTTGTGCGAGGCTGCAGTCAGCTTCTCGCGCGCCTTGTCCATGGTTGCCTTGTCGTTCGACTCCAGCGCCTTCTTGGCGTCGGCCACGGCGTTTTCAACATCTCCGCGCTCCGAGCCGGAGATCTTGTCGCCCTGCTCGCGCAGCATCTTCTCGATGTTGTAGACCATCGAGTCGAGCTGGTTCTTGGCTTCGATCGAATCGCGCTGGGCCTTGTCTTCGGCGGCGTGCGCGTCGGCTTCCTTGGCCATGCGCTCGACTTCCTCCTTCGACAGACCGGAAGACGACGTGATCGTAATTTTCTGGTCCTTCTGCGTGGCCGTATCTTTCGCGGTCACATTCAGGATGCCGTTGGCGTCAATGTCGAACGTCACTTCAATCTGCGGCACGCCCCTCGGAGCCGGTGGAATCCCGGTCAAGTGGAACTTGCCCAGAGTCCGGTTCTGCGCCGCCATGGGACGCTCGCCCTGCAGTACATGAACTTCAACCGACGTCTGGCTGTCGGCCGCGGTCGAGAACGTCTCCGTTTTCTTGGTCGGAATCGTCGTGTTGCGCGGGATCATCGGCGTAGCCACGCCGCCCAGCGTTTCAATCGCCAGCGACAGCGGAGTCACGTCGAGCAACAGCAGATCCTTCACTTCGCCGCCCAGCACGCCACCCTGAATCCCCGCGCCGATCGCGACAACTTCATCGGGATTCACGCCCTTGTGGCCTTCTTTGCCGAACAATTCCTTCACCAGCGCCTGGATGCGTGGCATGCGCGTCTGGCCGCCTACCAGCACCACTTCGTTGATCTTGCTGGTTTCGACGCCCGCGTCTTTCAAGCACTGCTTGCACGGACCGACCGAGCGTTGGATGATGTCTTCCACCATGCCTTCGAGCTTGGCGCGGGTCAGCTTCTGCACCAGATGTTTCGGACCGCTGGCATCGGCCGTGATGAACGGCAGGTTGATTTCGGTCTCCATGGTGGTGGAGAGTTCGATCTTCGCCCGCTCGGCCGCGTCACGCAGACGCTGCAAGGCCATTTCGTTGCCCTTGCCGCGCAGGTCGAGGCCTTCGTTCTTCTTGAATTCGTCAATGAGCCAGTCGACGATGCGCTGGTCGAGGTTGTCTCCGCCCAGGTGCGTGTCGCCGTTGGTGGCCTTGACTTCGATGACGCCTTCGCCCACTTCCAGCACGGAAATGTCGAAAGTTCCGCCGCCGAAGTCGTAGACGGCGATCATCTCGTCTTTGGTCTTGTCGAGGCCGTAGGCGAGCGCGGCCGCCGTGGGCTCGTTGATGATGCGCTTCACTTCGAGGCCAGCAATCTGCCCGGCGTCTTTGGTCGCCTGCCGCTGCGCGTCGTTGAAGTACGCCGGCACGGTGATGACCGCATCGGTGACTTTCTCGCCGAGATAGTCTTCCGCCGCCTTCTTCAGCTTCTGCAGAATCAGCGCGGAAATCTGCGGCGGGGTATATTCCTTACCCTGCGCCAGCACGGCGACGTGGTCGCCCGACTGCACGACCTTGTACGGCACCATCTTGATCTCTTCGGTGACTTCGTCGTAGCGGCGTCCCATGAACCGCTTAATCGAATAAACGGTGTTCTCGGGGTTGGTGATGGCCTGCCGCTTGGCGACTTGGCCGACCAACCGCTCGCCAGTCTTGGTGAATCCGACCACGGAAGGCGTAGTGCGCCCTCCTTCTTCATTGGCGATCACTTTGGGCTCGCCGCCCTCCATGACTGCCACGCAGGAATTGGTAGTCCCCAGGTCAATTCCGATAATCTTTCCCATACAATGCTCCTCCTAAATTCGATAAGTGCTTTAAAATCAATCCAAATATGATTGCGTCAAGCTCCATGCTAAGACCTGAGTGAATTGTTGTCAAGGTTTAGATGCGTAGGGAGTAGAAGAGGATGCGGGGGATTTTCGGGGGTCGCCGCCCATCTCGTTTGGAACTGTACGGGCGCTAATCTCTAGGAACTTGTTGATCCGATGTAGGCTTTCCCGTACGCTGAATCCAAGGAATCGACCCATGAACATCGAAATCCGCGACGCGGCCCTCGAGGCCAGAATTCAAAAGCAGCTTCAGGCAACCGGCTCTGCCAGTGTCGAGGAAGTACTGCAGCGTCTGCTCGAAACTCAAGAAGAACAAGACCGCTGGCTTTTGGAGAATCGGGACGCGATTAACGTCAAGATTCGGCGCGGCATCGATCAACTGGACCGGGGCGACGGGATTCCCGAAGACCGCCTCGATGATTACCTGGCCCGACTGAAAGCCCAGCCTGAATGAACAGGCGGTACGTTCTCGCGCCGGAAGCTGCACTCGACCTCATTCAAATCTGGCGCCATATCAAAAGAGAAAGCAGTCTCGCAGTAGCAGATCGAATCGAATCAGTCATTCGCGACAAGATTGCTTTTCTGGCAGGAAATCCTGGCGCTGGACACTCGCGGAAAAATCTGACAGATCAGCCAGTGAAGTTTTTCCCAGTCTACTCGTACTTGATCGTGTACCGGCCTGACACCAAGCCGTTACAGGTGGTTTCCATTCTCCATGGTCGTCGAGACGTCGAACAACTCCTCAAGAATCGTCTGTGATTCAAGGCTTTCGCCCGACGCGTTGCCTTTGGCTTCTAGTGCGAGATCGGCCCGTTCTTCCGCTGGTCGTTCACCGTGTATCCCGCGGGCAGTTGGAACAGCTGCGCGTCCGGATCGCCCGTCGAAATCTCGGTGATCGTGAAGGTCTGCTTGCCGAAATAGGGGCTGGACCGGATCGACACCAGGTTGAGGCCCAGTTGTTGCGAATGCCAGTATTCGCTCATGCTGTTGAGCGGCTGGTCGTTGCCGAGGACGCCGACATTCGTGACCGTGGTTTCGCGAACCCCCTCGGTTTCGATCCCGAGAATATTGCGGGTTCCAAGATCCTCCCAGACATCGCTGCCCTCGCCGTTCTCCAGAGGATGCGTAGAACCTCTTCGCAGGTTTGCCGCCGAAAGATCCGATTCCGGATTGTAGACCAGCAGATCGCAGATGTGGCGCTGCGGGCTGCAGTTGTAAAGTGTGTGCTGCTTGGGATCGGCGATTTGAATCCAGTTCATGGTCGACTTCACGTTCGAGCCCTTGGGCACCAGATACCAGCGCTCTTCGTAGATGCGGCCTTCTGCGTTGCGCGCAATGTGGCGCTGGTTGACGAAGGTCATGGTTCCGCCATCGGCCGCGTATTTCACGGATTCGGTCGCCAGGGTCGCGAAGAATGGAGCGTGTGGGATAGGCGGAATTACGATGCTCTCGAGCACCTCGCGGACTCCGCCATCCTGTGCAGGCTGAGGGTGCCGCGGGGTTGGAGGCACTTCCGACCGCTGGACTTGCTGCGGTGGAGGTTCTTGCGTCTGTGCGACGCAAACTAGACTACTCAAACCGAGAATCCCCGCGAGCCATGTTCGCATAGGCCCCCTCCCAGTTGGAAAAATGCTACGTCGGTCGGCGGCTATGCGTCAATGCTAACGCTGGCTGCGCCATGCGACGTCATTCCGGCTCCACGACCCACAACGGCTCCCCGCCGAGCGAGTGGTAGAAGCCCCATCCCGCCAGCGCCAATACGCTGAGCAGCGCCAAGAAGGCTGTAGGCGCGTACCACGCCGAAAAGTCAGCGGTGAGAGGAAGATTGCCGAGCATGTCAACGGTGAAGGCTCCGACCGCCAGCGGTACCAAACCGAAGCGAAGGACGATCAACGCTAGAATGCCCCAGACGAGGACAATGACCGGGAGATCCACAGAAAGATGCGTGCTTTGCAGCCCGCGCATTCCGAGAAAGATCACGACGAACAGGACCGCCGCAATCCAGTCGGAGCGCACCGCCTTCAATCCCACCAGCCGGAAGAGGAACTCCACCAGCACCTTCAACCCCAGCAGCAGGAAGAAGAATTGCATCGTCCCGAAAATCGACGAAGGAATCTGCATCAGCCACTGGCCCAGCGCCTGGCGTCCTCCCAGCAGGTAGGCCGAACCGCTGAGCTGGGGCGCAGCGCCCAGGCGTGCCAGCGGGATATTGCCCAGCTGAAAGATCACCAGCCAGAGCGTGCCGAAGGCGACGCCGAACAGGATGTCGCGTCCCACCACCGGATCGCGCAGCTGACCGGAGATCAGGCGGCTCCAGGAGATGATGGCCTGCGGCCAGTTCCGGCGAATCCAGGGCTCGATCGCAAGGTAGAGCATCCACATGGCGCCGCTCCACAAGAGCCCGGCCGCAATCGCCAGGATCAGGTACCCGAATGTTTGGAAGCCAGCGACAAAGTGCGAGCGGCATAACCAGAGCCCGATCTCCAGAACAAACATGACGCCCGCCAGCCGCAGCGCACCTTCGCGGTCGCCACGGCCGTGGCGATAATTGCGGCGGGCCAGCAGCGCACCCGCGGCCAGGATGGCAGTCAGCAGAAACACACTGATCATCTGGCTCGCCCGATTTTTCTTTTCGTCGGCGGAATGATCAGTAACCATCCGCCAAGGCTTATTCCAGTCGCCGATCATCGCGAAAAACACAGGCTTGCCGTGCCACGCTGCGGCTTCAACTCGCAGCGGCCTCGTCGTGCCCGGCCAGACTCCGGTCCACGCGGCGCGCGCATCAGCCATGCCGAGCGAGGTCCACTCCGGCTGGGCGGGTTGCAGTTTTGATGCGTCCACTTCCGCGGCGGAAAACAAGGGGTTCCAATCCGGCGTCGTCGTCGGCGATGCCGTGGTGTCTTTCTGCGGCGGAATCACCTGCAGGTAAATCAGCCTGCCCCGGGCGTCGAGCTTCACGTTGACCATGCCCGACGTCGTAGTTGCTGGATCGTCGTCGGTGACAATGCCGGGAATCAGAAAACTGTCGTGGTAGCTTTCAGCTCCCAACTCGTCTGGACTCTGCCGGTACCAGAACTGCAGGATGGTCGGGCGCCCGGCCAGCACCACATCCCAGTTCGCGGGCGTCTTGCTCTCCTTCTCCACCGAATCGCGGAAATTCGTATCGTAGTCGAATCCAATAGCGGTATCGGCGGGCTTTTCCGGATAGCCGAGTTGCGCCACGACCTCGCGTGCCCGATGCGCCAGGACTTCGGGAGTCTGTTCGAGATGCATCTTCTCGACGGCGCTGTAGCGGATCGTCAGGTAGGTTCCCACGGCCAGCCCGAGCAGAACGAAGATCAGACACGCGACTGCGGTGCGCGGGCGCAAGCCTGTGGTTTCACCGGAGGCGGCCACCAGTTGGGGCGAGGGCGTTTCTCCTGCGGCCAACGCTGCGGCCAATGGGTCCCCGCCGGGCAGCGCCGCAGCCACCGCCAGTGCCGTGGCCGGACGACTCGACGGATCCGTCTCCAGGCAGCGCAGAATCACCTTCTCGACGATGGGATCAAGATCTTTCACCACCGACGACGGTCGGCTCGGGGTGCGATCCGCTCCCGCGTGAAGCAGTTTCGCCGCCGATTCCGCGAACGCCCGCTTGCCCGTGAAGACTTCATACAGCACCAGGCCAAGCGCATAGATGTCGCTGCGCGTGCTGACTTCTTTCCCGGCCAGCTGTTCGGGCGACATATACGCCGGCGTGCCGCTGCGCACCTCCGGCCCGCGGATGTCGTCGGCAACTCCAGCGAGGCCGAAGTCGGTGATCACAACCTGCCCACGCCCGTCTAGCATGATGTTGGCGGGTTTCAGGTCACGATGCAGAACGCCCTTGGCATGGGCCGCCGCCAGTCCGGCGCAAAGATGGCGGGCGATGTCGAGCGCCTTGTCCGGTGGAAGGCGGCCGATGCGCCGCAGCAGGGAAGCTAGGTCTTCGCCATCGACGTACTCCATGGTGAAGAAAGTCTGGCCGTCGACGTCGCCCACGTCGTATACCCGGCAGACATTGGGATGGGAAACGCGCCGAGCCATCCGCACCTCGTTGCGAAAGCGTTCGAGCAAGGCTTCGTCACGGGCGGCTTCGTCGGGCAGAAACTTCATGGCGACGCCCTGCCCGAGCGTCAGGTCGTCGGCGCGGTAGACCTCGCCCATGCCGCCTTTGCCCAGCAGCGCGATGATGCGGTAGCGTCCGGCCAGGAGGCGCCCGGGAAGAAAGCGCCCTTCATTCAGCAGATATTCGGCAGAACTGGAGGGCCGTGAGGACGGGGGACGCGAAGACGACGGAGGCCGCGGCGGCAAGGGTGAGGTCGAGGTGGCGAAGTCGAGCGTCGCTACGTCATCAGTATTCGAAGTAGGCCTCCCGCAGGCGGAGCAAAAGGCAACGTTGTCTGGTAACCCGGTCCCGCAATTTGAACACTTGGCCATGAAAATTTCCCGCTACAGTCTACCGCGTCGGGACGAAATCTTGGGTCCACGCCCTTTTAGGCCGGACGCCGAGAGCCGGAAGCCCTTCCTGTATTACCATCCAAAGCGATGACTTCACGCTTGGGGCTCAAGCTGCGGGACCCGCTATTTCTTTTGTGCCTGACCGCGGGCCTGCTCGCCTTCGTGGTGCAATCCGGCGAACTCGGTACCGCCGACACCATGCACCGCCTGCAGACGACGCACTGGCTCTGGACTTCGCAGCCGCAAGTCTTTCCCAACGAGTATCCCGAATTCGGTCTGCATGGCCGCGGCGGGCGCATCTTCAGTTGGTACGGCATCGGCCAGTCGCTGCTCATGCTTCCCGCGGATCTGGTGGCCACGTGGGTATCCCACTGGCACATTTTCTCCGAATACGAAGATGACCCTGCGGTACGCAGCATCATTGTCAGCTACAGCACCAATATTCTTGTCAGTGTTCTGACGGCGCTGGTTGCGTTCCGCCTGCTGCGCCAGTTGCGATTCAGTGTGAATGAGACGGTGCTTGGCATCCTGGCCCTGATGTTCTGTACGACTCACCTGCATTACACGCAGAACATGCAGGAGAACAACTACATCATGTTGTTAACTCTGACTGGATTTTCTTTTCAGTACGAGTGGCTGCGCACGGCGAGTGCGCGGGCGCTGTTCTTCGGCTCGTTCTGTCTTGGCTTGAACCTGCTGACGCGCGTGACGACGGGGCTCGACCTCATCGCCGTTGGCGTGTTCCTTTTAGTAATCCTCTGGATCGAGCAAACGCGCGGCCGTGCCTTGTGGCAGCGTCTCGCGGCTTACTGCAAAATCGCTGTGCCCGTCTATGCATTCTTTGCATTCCTCGAACGCCTCTACAGCTTCTACCGCTTTGGATCGTGGACCCAAACCTACATCCCAATCTTCGCGCGGGAATCGCGCCTGCAGGATCCAACTTTGCCGGCAAACTTTCCCTGGAGCACTCCTTTTCACGAGGGAGTTCTAGGCGCGCTCTTCAAGCCCGAGAAATCGATCTTCCTCTTCGACCCGGTTCTTGTGATCGCGCTCGTGCTGCTTGTGCTTTTGTGGAAGCGCCTTGCCGTCGAAGTCCGCGCCTACGCCGCGACGTCGCTGCTGCTGGTTGCCGGCTATATCAGCTTCTACGCGCGCTACACCTACTGGGCCGGCGACTTTGCCTGGGGAGACCGCTACGTTTCGACTGCCGTGGAAATGGTGGCGCTCCTCGCGGTGCCGCTGCTGGTGCGATATCGCGCGAATCTGAATCCGTGGATCTGGCGCGGCGCCATTGTCGTTCTGGCCGTCAGCTTCGTCATCCAGATCGCGTCACTGGCCTTCTGGCTGCCGCTGGAGATCTACCAGATGGAGACGTTGGGCCATCCCACGTATGTGATCGCGTTGCGCTTTAAAAACATCGCCGCCTTTGTTCTGGGCAAGATGGACGCCTGGGGACTCAACACGGAGGAGATGTCGCAGGACCCTTGGGACTATGTTCACATCACGACGTGGAACTTCCTGCCGTTCCTGCTGCATCGAGTTGGAGCCGCGCCAGCATGGGTCGTGGAGACGGCTTTCGCGGTGTGGGCTGCAGCCCTTGCGGCACTAGCCTCCGTATTGCGGCGACTGTACACTCAGCTTCGCAGTGTGTCGATTCCATCCGCAGAGTGAATGAATGAACCGTCGGCAGTTCTTGAACTACGCGGTTGCAACAACGATGCTCGCCGCGATCCCGCGAGCGTGGGGAGCGAGTCGTATCCCAGAAATCGCGTTCACCTTCGACGACCCCACCACCGATGGCGGAGCTGGACTAACCTGGGCCGAACTCAACGATCGCATGCTGGCCACGCTCGACAGCAACAACCTCAAATCGATACTGTTCGTGTGCGGCAAGCGGGTCGACAGCAACTCTGGGAGTCAACTCATCGCCGCCTGGGATGGCGCCGGACATCTCATCAGCAATCATTCGTACTCCCATCTGAACTTCAATTCGAGTACCGACGACGACGGATCCAAGAAAGTGACGCTCGCCGAGTTCGAAGCCGATGCGTTGAAGAACGAGCCGCTCATTCGTGATAGTCATCATTTCACCCGCCTGTTTCGCTATCCATTCTTCAAAGAGGGCGACACCGTCGAGAAGCGCGATGGCATGCGCTCCTTTCTGCAACAGCATGGGTATCGCATTGGTCGAGCCACCATTGACGCCTCCGACTGGGCGATCGATGCGCGGCTGCAGAAGCGTGTGGAGGCCAACCCTCACGCCGACTTGGCGGGATACCGAGATTTCTTTCTTCAGCACATCTGGGAGCGCGCCCAGTATTACGATGCGCTGTCCCAGCGCGTGCTCGGCCGCCCGGTGCGACACACCGTGCTGCTCCATCACAGAGCATTGAACGCATTCTTTCTCGACGACCTGATTGGTGCGTTCCGCAAGCACGGTTGGAAGCCGGTCGATGCAGAGTTTGCTTATGAAGACAAGGTGTACGACGAGCAGCCCAAAATACTGCCGGCTGGGGAGAGCTTGATCTGGGCGCTAGCGAAGGAAAGCGGGAAGTTTGAAAACGAGCTTCGCTATCCGGGAGAGGACGACGTCTACGAGAATCCCCGCATGGACACGTTGCACCTGTGAGTGGTGACGTCCTAAGCTACGTTTACAAGCCGGCTCCACTGGATGTATCGTTGGACCCGCCATTTCCAACATCTTCATTTGCTGAGGGTCTCAAATGTCCGTTCACTGCACCGCTCCGTATCGAATCGCTCTGATCGCTTGCCTGACCTTTACGATCTTCTCTGTCTCCGCGGTCGCTGCGTCACCGCAGGCGGCAGACACCAAACCCACCGTCGAGCGCGTCGCCGCCGACACTCGAAGGGTTACCGCAGCCGGAGCCACTTTCACGGTCCCCTCCGGCTGGTCGATCGAGACCCGCAAGGATCTGGTCATCCTGACGCCGCCTGAGCCCGACACGCACGTCGCCATTTTCGACGCGCAGGCTGCTGACGCCAAAGCCGCGGTCACGGCCGCATGGGCGGCTTTCAAGCCTGAATCCAAACGTCCGATCAAGCTCGTCACTCCGCGCCCGGCGCGCGAGGGCTGGGATGAGCGCCAGATCTTTGACTACGAGACTTCTCCCAACGAGCGCGCGGCTGTGCAAGCCCTGGCTTTGCGTGCCGGAACGGCGTGGACCGTGATCATTCTCGACGGCACCGATCCGACGGTCGAGAAGCGCTCCGCCCCAATCGGACTCGTGTTTGAGAGCTTGCGTCCGAAGGGCTACCACCGCGAGACTTTTGCCGGACGTAAGCCGAACCCGCTCGATGCCGCGCGAATCGCGGAACTTAAGTCATTTGTGGAAACATCGATGAAGGAACTCGGCATCCCCGGCGTTTCGATGGCGCTCGTCGATGGCGGCAAGGTTGTATACCAAGGTGGATTCGGAGTGCGCGAACTCGGCAAGCCCGAACGCGTCGACGAGAACACTTTGTTTATGGCTGCGTCGAACACGAAGGGTATGACGACGCTGCTGCTTTCCGAACTCGTCGACGAGAAGAAGTTGAAGTGGGACGAGCCGGTCATTGACGTCTATCCCGCATTCAAACTGGGCGACGCCGAAACCACGAAGAAAGTTCTGGTCAAGAACCTGATCTGCGCCTGCACCGGCCTGCCGCGGCAGGACATGGAATGGCTGTTCGAATTCAAGAATGCGACGCCGGAATCTGAGTTGGCTCTGCTTGGTACCATGCAGCCGACCAGCAAATTCGGCGAAGTCTTCCAATACAGCAACCTGATGGCTGCTGCCGCCGGATACATCGGCGCGCACCTCGTCTACCCCAACCTTGAACTCGGCGCCGCGTACGACAAGGCGATGCAGGAGCAGATTTTCGATCCGCTAGGCATGAAGTCGACGACGTTTGACTACGCTCGCGCTCTGGCGGGGAATCACGCAACTCCGCACACCGATGACGTGGATGGCAAGCCGAGCGTCGCCAGCATGGCTATCAATTACTCGATCGTTCCGGCACGGCCTGCCGGCGCCGTGTGGACATCGTCGGCTGACCTGATCCGCTACGTACAAGACGAACTCTCGCTGGGCAAATTGCCGAACGGTCAGCAACTGGTTTCCGCGGAGAATCTGCTGATGCGCCGCCAGCCGCAGGTTTCCCTCGGCGAAGACGCGTCGTATGGTATGGGCTTGATCGTGGACCATACCTACGGAGTTCCGGTGGTGAGCCATGGCGGCAGCATGTCGGGCTTCAAGAGCAACCTCTACTTTCTGCCGGACTCGGGCATTGGCGCTGTGCTGCTCACCAATTCCGATAATGGCGGCATGCTCCTTGGTCCGTTCAGTCGTCGCCTGCTCGAGGTCGTATTTGATGGCAAGCTCGAGGCCGCTGCCGATGTTGCGTCGCGCGCCGCGTCCCACAAAGCTGCGCTCGCCAAAGACCGCGAGCGTCTAGTCATTCCCGCTGATTCGGCCGCAGTCTCTGGTTTGGCCAAGCACTATTCCAGCAAAGAACTCGGTGACCTTGCCGTGTCGAGCGAGAACGGAACGACTACCTTCGATCTCGGCGAGTGGAAAAGCAAAGTGGCGTCGCGAAAGAATGACGACGGCACGACATCATTCATCACTATCGATCCCGGAACTGATGGGTTCGAGTTTGTCGTGGGCGAGCGCGCCGGGAAGCGGGTGTTGATCATCCGCGACGGGCAGCACGAATACGTCTTCAACGAGGTGGCCTGACCGCGCGGTTTACCGCTTCTTCGTGGTGGGCTTCGGCTTCAGCGTCTTGACGTAGGCATAGCTCATGGCAAGATACTTTTCGAGCGCCTTCGTGTTCTTGAGCAACGCGTCGGGTACGGTGACGTATTCCCTCATCACGGCTCCGTACGCTTCGTACAGCGTCGTGCCGTACTTCTTCAGGAACTTTTCCCGTTCATCTTCCGGGAGCCTGAGAGCCATCGCGCCCTTGGGTCCGAGCAGCAGGGAAAACATGTGGCCATTCATCGAAGTGTAGGGATTCGCGGCGCCTTTGCGTTCGATCTCGGGATGGGTGGCGATCAGCTTGTCGTACAGGGCTAGTTTGCCGGCAGGGATATCCGGTTTCTTTGGCGAACTCATTATGCTTCCTTCGCGTTTGAAGATCGAAACGCGAAGCAGGATACACCCAACTGCATGCGGAGTTGTCAGCGCCGCAGGATTGGGTCGAACAGACGACCTAACGTTCTACTCGACGGTCACCGACTTCGCCAGGTTCCGCGGCTGATCGACGTCGCATCCGCGGCGCACCGCGATGTGATAGGCGAGCAACTGCAGTGGAACGATCTCCAGAATCGGTAACAGCTCTTCCGGCGCGGCTGGGACGTATAAGACATGATCCGCCGCTTCCTTGATCTCTTCGTCGCCCTCGGTGGCGAGCGCGATTACGACTCCAGAGCGCGCCTTGACCTCTTTCAGATTGGACATTGTCTTCTCGTAGCGCAGCACCGATCCCGGATTGTTCACGTCGCGCGTGGCAATGACCACGACCGGCAGATTCTCGTCGATCAGCGCGTTCGGCCCGTGCTTCATCTCGCCCGCCGGATATCCCTCGGCGTGGATGTAGGAGATCTCTTTCAACTTCAGAGCGCCTTCGAGAGCGATGGGGTAGTGGATGCCCCGTCCCAGAAACAAAAAATCGTGGACCTTCTGATACTGCTTCGCCAGATCGTCGCACGCTTGATCCTGGGTCAGGACATGCTCGAGCTTCGACGGGATGCGCGTCAGTTCCAGCATCGCCGCGCGCGCTTGTTCTGCAGTCATCACGCCGCGCACCTGCGCCAGGTACATGGCGAAGACATAGAGCGCCGTGAGTTGCCCCGTAAACGCCTTGGTCGAGGCCACGCCAATTTCCGGACCGGCATGCGTATAAATCGTGCCCGCCGCCTCGCGCGTGATCATCGATCCCACAACGTTGCAGATAGCCAGCGTCTTTGATCCTTTCGCTTTGGCTTCGCGCTGAGCGGCGATGGTGTCGGCCGTCTCGCCCGACTGCGAAATCACAAGCGTGATCGTGTCCGAATCCACAATCGGGTTCCGGTAGCGCCACTCGCTGGCATAATCCACTTCCACCGGAACGCGCGCCAGCGTCTCGATCATGAACTTGCCGGCTTGTCCGGCATGCCAACTGGTGCCGCAGGCGATGATGTTGATCTTTGCCGCGGCGCGGAACTCGGCCTCGCTGATTTCCATCTGGTCGAGAAAAATGTGTCCGGTCTCCTGCGAGACGCGTCCCAGGGCTGTGTCTCGAACCGCGCGCGGCTGCTCGTAAATTTCCTTGAGCATGAAATGCTTGAAGCCGCCCTTTTCCGCGAGGATGGGGTCCCAGGTAACGTGCTGGATCTGGCGCCGGACGGGCCTTCCGTCAAAATCGGAGAGATGCACGCCATCGGGCGTGACCACGGCCATGTCGCCGTCCGCCAGAAAGAAAATGTCGCGCGTGTGATGCAGGATCGCTGGGACATCCGACGCCACGAAGTACTCATCGTTGCCCAAACCAATCACGGCCGGCGGCCCGTTGCGCGCCGCCACAATCTTGTTGGGGTCGTCGCTCGAAATCACCGCTAGCGCAAACACGCCGGTCAGTTGTTTCACGGTCTGCCGCACCGCCTCTTCCAGAGGAGGCCGTTGGGCCTTTCCAGACTTCATCGAATACTTCTCGACCAGATGGGCAATAATCTCGGTATCGGTTTCGGTGGTGAACTTGTGGCCTTCTTCGATCAGCTTCTTCTTTAAGGTGAGGTAGTTCTCGACGATGCCGTTGTGCACGACGACAATTTTGCCGGTGCAGTCGCGGTGGGGATGCGCGTTTTCTTCGGTAGGGCGTCCGTGAGTAGCCCAGCGCGTATGTCCAATGCCGTAGGTGCCGTCGAGCGGATTCAGGCGGATGGCTTCTTCCAGGTTGCGGAGCTTGCCCTCGGCGCGGCGCAGTTGCAGTCCGTCTCCTTTTCCGGCGACCGCGATGCCGGCGGAATCGTAGCCGCGATACTCCAGACGCCGCAGCCCCTCAATAATGATGGGGACCACACTCTTCTTACCGACGTATCCGACAATGCCGCACATGGGCAGACCTCAAAGGATTCCCGGGCCCAAAGCTACTCGGCCAGGGAGAAACGGAACTCTTCAATGACGGGATTGGTGAGCACTTCGCGGGCGATCCGCTCGACCTCGGCCTGCGCCTCTTCGCGCGACAAGCCCCCGTCGAGCGTGAGCTCAAAGTACTTTCCTTGGCGCACGCTTTCCAGGCCCTTGTAACCCATCTTCTTGAGGGCCCCTTGAATGGTTTTGCCTTGCGGGTCGAGAACACTCTTCTTGAGAGAGACGTAGACGTAGGCTGTCATAAAAAAGTCATTATACGTGAACGCTCGGCCAGGGTTGCTCGTTGCAGGATCCTCATCCTTTCGGTTGAAGGGAAAGGCGTGAACCACAGGGGACACGGAGGACACAGAGGGAGTACGCAGGTCGCCTTCAGCCCTGCAGCTTCTTCAACTTCTGGTCCAGGTCGGCGAGCGAGTCTTCGAGCTGCTTGCGGTGCCGGGGGTTCTGGCTGACCTCCAGTTGTTGGAGGACTCTTTGGCGCGACAGGCGAAGACTCTCTTTTTCCCGGGAGCGTGCGGCTTCGTCAGCGCTCATCGGCGGATGCGGCTTGGCCGACTTGTCGCTGGCCTCTGCCTGCTGCGCCTCAACCGACTTGCTCTCCCATCCTCTGGCCACGTTGATGTGATTATAGTTCTGGGGAGTGCTGACTGCGGTACTAAACCTTGGGAGAGGGCTCATCCCCTTGACACTGCGGTTAGAATACAAACTGCCCGCGTCGTACTGCTGTTCGCCTTTTGAGGGGGAGGCGTACATAGGGAGTTCCCTTTCTGAGCCCCTCAAGCGTTCTACGCTTGAAGTCTGGATTGTCGTGCCCCGCCACACTGCCAGGTGTGGCTGAAGTTGTTTGGCTCCGCGGTTGTTCTGGCGGCGCGAATCGGTCTCCCGCTCTACTCCGCCTCGATCGTCCGTACGCGTACCTAGGTGCACCGGACGAACCCCGATCACCAAATCAGGGAAATTACGAATTTCAAGACGCACGAATTCATGGCTGGATGGATCCAAGGGGAGGAACGGACGAGAGTCTGACTCGGCGTATAGCCGGACCGCCGGCGAATCGCCCGAGGGCCTCGTTGATGGAGGTGCGCCGCCATGGTGCGTGATTCTTTCGCATTTGGCGTCTGCGATCTCGTCCCCTTCGCGTACCGCGCTGAGTTTCCCGATCCCGAGAACCTGTTTGCGGACTACTTCAACTCGTCGAGCGTTGGCCTTTGCATCCTCGACTTGGAGTTTCGCTATCTGGCGATCAACAACACGCTGGCCGAAATCAACGGCATCCCCGCACAAGATCACATCGGTAAGACCGTACGGGAAATCCTGGGAGACTTTGCCGATGGGGTTGAACCTGAACTTCGGCTCGTGATCTCCACCGGCGAACCGGTGGTCAACCTCGAGGGCTCGAACGTGCTCCCCGCTCGAACGGGGACCGGTCACTGGGTTGGAAGCTCCTACCCCATCAAGGATGCAACTGGTGCCGTCACGCGCATCGGTGTCGTTCTGGTCGAAGTCACTGTCCAGAAAAGGCTGCACCAATCGCTCCAGGACGTCGGCGGAAGACTCCGCAAGGAAATGGACCGGCTTCAGATGCTGTTGGACGTGAGCACGATCCTGTCGTCGAACTGGAACCTGCAGCAGGCTTTTCCTCAGATCTCGGCCCGTATTCGCCGGGTTCTCCGGCAGGAATATGCGGGCTTCGAGTTGCAGGACGCCAGCACCGGGCTCCTGGTCCGGCAGGCCGAGGACTTCCCAATGGGCAAAGGATTGCTTTCGTCCCTCACGATCAGCCCGCACGACAGTCCCGGAGGCCGCTCCCTGCAGCAAGGTGCCGCTCTGATTTTCTCGAAGAGCCAGATGCAGGGCTTCGACGCCGAGATAACAAAGAACTTTCTCGCCGAAGGCTTTCGATCGCTCTGTTGCGTCCCACTCGTCCGTCCCAGGGGTCCCCTGGGAGTTCTCGTTCTGGGCAGCACCCGCAAGAACGCCTTTCAACCGGAGGACCTGGATCTTCTCAAGCAAGTGGCCTCCCAGTTCGCAGTAGCGCTGGAAAACCATCGCGCGGCGGTCGAGATCGAGGCCCTCAAGAATCGCCTCGCCGAAGAGAAAGCCTACCTGGAAGGCGAGTTGCGCTCGCAGGGTCTGTTTGAAGAAATCGTTGGCGACAGCCCGGCGCTCAAGAAGGTCCTTGATCAGGTGGCGACTGTCGCTCCCAGTGAGGCCACTGTCCTGATTCTCGGGGAGACCGGAACCGGCAAGGAACTGTTCGCCCGAGCCATTCACCGCTTGAGCCGCCGCAAAGACGGCAGCTTCATCAAGCTCAACTGCGCTGCCATTCCTACCGGCTTGCTGGAAAGCGAACTCTTCGGCCATGAGAAGGGAGCGTTTACCGGCGCGGTGAGCCAGAAAATCGGACGCCTGGAACTGGCGGACGGTGGAACCTTACTCCTCGACGAGATCGGCGAGATCCCTCTCGAACTCCAGCCAAAGCTGCTGCGTGTGCTGCAGGACCACGAGTTCGAACGCCTGGGCAGCACCCGCACCATCAAAGTGAACCTGCGGCTGGTGGCGGCCACCAATCGGGATTTGGCCAAGGCGATCGCGGAGCGTGAGTTTCGCAGTGACCTCTTCTACCGTCTCAGCGTGTTTCCCATCCGCGTGCCGGCGCTGCGCGAACGGGGCGAGGATATCCCCCTGCTGGTCCGCTACTTCGTACGCAAATTCGCGCTTCGCATGGAACGACAAATCGAAACCATTCCCAAGGAAACGATGAATGCGCTGACCGCATGGTCGTGGCCCGGGAACGTTCGTGAACTCGAGAATCTGATGGAACGCTCCGTCATTCTCAGCCGCGGCACTGCCTTGCATGTTCCCGTTTCGGAAATGCGCGCCGAAAGCCGCACCGCCGTCTCTCACACGGATCACAGTCTGGAGAATGCTGAGCGCGAGCACATCCTTCACGTGCTCCGGCAAACCAAAGGCACAATCGCCGGACCGGATGGCGCCGCCGCTCGCCTCGGGCTGAAGCGCACCACCCTCCAATCCAAGATGCAGCGTCTGAAAATCACCCGTCGAGACTATATGGGTTCCTGACGAATCGATTTGGGGCGCGCCCAAGTCACACCGTTCCTAGCCGATTTCACAGTCTTCGCGGCAGAGCGCATGTCGGCATTGGCCGTGACGGCTAATCGGCAATTGCCGAAGTTTCGCCATGTTCCCGCAGTGGAGCTACGGCGTTTCTGTTTCGGAACTCGTTCCAAACAGGGAAGATCCCCCGTTCGTGATCGCCTCCCATTTACGGAACGCGGCGTGCATAGTACTTGATTCACTTTGCCTCTGGCCTGAGCAAATGTTGTTGCTCTCCCCCCGGCCTCGCAAAGAGGGCCTCAGTTCCAACTTAGGAAAAACATTCCCGGCGCACGTGGCCGTTCTCTTGGAGTTAGCAGTGTTATTAACCAGCAAATACCAACGGGTTAGCACGAGTTCATACGGTCATCTTCTCGATCCGCCAGTCCCGGCACCCAACCCACATCTCGGGGATCATTGTCTCGGCGATCACTCCGACCTCACCACGGGATGGAGTACAACGCGGATTGACCCGCCCAGCGAAACTTGCTCCAGGAATCTGGTCAATCCCGACCTTCAGCCGAGTCCCCAGACTCACCCGCAAGAAATCGATCCCCTTTACCTGTTCGCCTGTCACCTCGCATGGGAACAGGGGGAGGAGTCGAGCGCTGGCTGGGAATTGCTTACGGCCGCCCGGAGTTCGCACGCCGACACTCGCGCCCACGCGCGCGCCTTGCTGGCCAGTTCTCGCCATTTGGGCAGCCTCGGCGCAGGTGCAGGCTGCACTACAAAACGAAAGCGTCCCATCGCGACGGAGACGGACATGAATGCGCCCTATAACCTCGACATCATCGACAACTGCAACGAGTGCACGAACTGCAACGCCAGCTTCTTCTGCAGCTTTTCTGATTGCGCGCTGCAGTCGCTGAATGAGGTCAGCCACAAGAGCGTCCTGCCGGCCGGCGCAATCCTGTTTGTCGAAGGCCAGAGTCCCCGCGGCATGTTCATTCTGTGCTCGGGCAAGGTGAACCTCTCGACCACCTCGCGGGAAGGCAAGATTCTGATTCTCAAAACCGCGGAAGCCGGAGAAGCCCTTGGCCTAAGTGCCACGATTTCAGGCATGGGATATGAAGCGACTGCGGAGACCGCCACTCCCTGCCAGTTGAGCTTTGTCGACCGTAAGCATTTCCTGGAACTGATGCATTCTCACGGCGAGGTGGGAATGCACACGGCACAGAGTCTCAGCCACGATTTCCAGTCCGCTTACCGCGACATCCACGATCTCGTGCTCACCCGTTCGTCCAAGGGCAAGCTGGCGAGGTTGTTGTTGTCGCACTCGCCCACTCAGGGAGAGGAAGAAGAGGACGAGACGCGCATTCACGCCACTATGACTCACGAAGAGATGGCGCAGCGCATTGGCGCCTCCCGTGAGACCGTAACCAGGTTGTTGAGCAATCTGCGGAAGAAGCGGCTGATCCGTCTGGATGGACCGACTCTGGTCATTCGGGACCGAAACGGCCTGAAGGCTCTCGCAGTATAGCTCTCCCCCGCCGGAGGACGGCCGGAAGTTTCGCCGTCCTCCGGAGCTTGTTCTGAACACTGCTCTGCCAGTTTTTTGGGCGGAGAGATGGAATGTATAAGGTGATGTATTCCGGTACGCTGATTGCCGACCTGTTTGCCGCCGTGGAACGAGTGCAAAACTCCGCGGCATGGGCACAAATCGAACCCGCTGTCGCTGAGCCGCCAGCTAAAGTCTGTCACTGCGCCCGCGAGATCTCAGAGTCTGAACAGTTCCCGCAGCCGTTTGGTCTGAGCCCGGCTTACGGGTATCTCGGTCTGCTTCTTGTCGTCCATTCGCAACTGGTACGAACTCTTGAACCAGGGCACGACTTCGCGAATGCGGTTGATGTTCACCAGGTAGGAGCGGTGCGCCCGCCAGAAAAGATTCGTATCTAAACTGTCGAGCAGTTCCTCGAGCGTCCGGCAGTTGGATTGTCCTTCCATGCCGACCGGGCCGCCGGTGACGACTGTGATGACGCCGTCTTCGATCCAGGCGTAGCAGATGTCGCGCTGGTCCACCAGGAACATCCGCCCGACCGTCTTGAGCAGAATCTTCGCCGCCGGCTGCTTCTGCGACTCGATCATGCGGACCAGAGTCTCGATTTTTTCGGCCGGGAGTGCGTTCGCGTCCTGTTTGGCCCGTGCCTTCTGGATCGCCTGCGCCACGCGCTTTTTGTCGAAGGGCTTCAGCAGGTAGTCGACCGCGTTCACTTCGAAGGCCTTCACCGCGTACTGGTCAAAGGCGGTGGCGAACACGATCTTGGGGAGCGGGATTTTCTTGTCGAGCAGTCTCTTGATGACGCCGAAGCCGTCGAGCCCAGGCATCTGCACGTCGAGAAACACCAGATCGGGGCTGTATTCTTTGATGAGGTTGACGGCTTCCAGTCCGTTCTTGCCCTGGGCCACGACGTTCACATCGTCGGTATTCTTCAGCAGGTAGGCGAGTTCGTCGCGGGCGAGTTGCTCGTCGTCCACGATTACTGCGGATAAAGGCATCGAGGCTCCGGAAACTTCGAGAGGACCGCTGAGCTGAGTATAGTGCCCAGATTTTCCCGCCGCAACGCATGCGGAGATAACGATGTGGGGACAGTCGCCTCGGCTGTCCGTCGAGCTTCGCTCGACGGACCGACTCTGTGCTCCGTGTCCTCTGTGGTGAAAAGGATTCTGTTTACTGCGGCCGCTGCATCATCCCGCCCATATTGGGCATATCGAACTTCTTGTAGTCAGCGGGGATCTCAAACAAACTCGCGGGCTGCGTCCCTTCCTGAATGTTGCGCAGTTCCCAGCTTCCGTTCTTGCCTTCCCATTTCACGGGAAAGCGCAGCTTGGGATCAAGCCAAACGTCGCCGGTTTCACCCTTCGCGTTCGTGCCTTCGTACTTGACCGTGCTCCGCCCGTTGACCGTCTCGCTGCCGATTTTGCGGCAACTTCCGCCCTTGTTCTGCGGGAGTTGCATCCAGTCTGAGCAAGCGGCCTCCACGTCGCCCGTGCGGAAGAAGTTGTAGGCCGTGCGCTGGCTTGCCATTTGCTGGGACAGTTCCATGTACATGTGCTGCTGGTTCATCAGCACGGTTGTGGTTTGCGTCGTCAGATTCATGATGACCACGCCCCCGCTCCGTGGGTCCTTGTTGGTTGACTCAAACCGCACCTTGTCCTTGGCGAAGTAGATTTTCCCGTTGCTGCCTTTCTGCGAATCGAACATCTCGCCAGAAAACTCGGTCTGTGCCAAGGCGAAGGTCGCGGCCAGCAGGAATGCGATCAAGCAGGAAGTTCGGATCGTCTTCTGAATCATCGGTCGAAGCATTTCAGTCTCCTTCAGGGTGATGGCTTTTCCCACGGGGTGGGGGGAAGCGCCGGAGAAAAGAGCGGGGAAAGCATACCAGAAGACGATGCCGGCCGCGGTGCGTTTGCGGGTTCAGTGTCCGCTGCGGCCTACGGGCTTGGAGAAGTCCTGCGCGATCCACTTCGACAGGAACGTGCTGCGGTGTTCGGCGAAGCCCAGCTTGCGGTATAACTGCAGAGCGGAAGTGTTTTCCTGCACGACTTCGAGATGCAGCGTGCGAATCCCCGCCGCCCGCGCGGCTTCCTCCAGAAACGTCATCGATTGGCGGCCCCAGCCGCGCCCGCGATACTCCTTCCGCAGGTAGAACTCGTCGACGAACGCATCGCGGCCCAGCCATTCGAGGCTGTAGCCAATGCACAGCACGATGTATCCTACGGCCGCCTCGCCATCCAGAATCAGCCACGCGAGGCCGAGCTTGGGATCGCCGAGCAGGGCCGTCAGAGCCACCCGAGCCTTCTCGCGATCGAACCCGTGTCCATCGAACGCGTAATACTCCTGCATGAATTCCAGAAGGGCCTCGGTGTCGGACGCAACCGCCAAACGAAATTCGGGCCATTCGCTCATGTGGAAGAGCGGCGCTTCAGCGCCGCGAAAAGTGCGCGAAAACCCAACCGGGACTTTAGTCCCCGAGAGCTCTTACACCACGTTCTCCAGCGCCAGCGCCATCCCCATGCCGCCGCTCACGCACAGCGTAGCCACGCCCCGCTTCGTGTTGCGTTTCAGCATCTCGTGCAGCAGCGTTACCGTGATGCGCGTTCCCGTGCACCCAATGGGATGCCCGAGGGCAATCGCCCCGCCGTTCACATTCAGCCGGTCGCGATTGAAATTCAGCGTGCGGTCGCACGCCAGCACCTGCGCCGCAAACGCCTCGTTCAACTCGATCAGCCCAAACTCGTGCAGCCGCAGGTTGTGCTTCTCTTCGAGCTTGCGCAGCGCCGGAACCGGCCCAGTCCCCATCGTCCGCGGATCGACTCCCGCCGAGGTCACCGCCATGATTCGCGCCAGTGGCTTCAGATTGTTCTGCTTCACGAAGTGCTCATTGGCCACCACGACCGCGGCCGCTCCGTCGGTGATGCCCGAAGAATTCCCGGCCGTGATCGTTCCGGTCTTCGAGAACACCGGAGCGAGCTTCCCCAGCTTCTCCATGCTTGCGTCTGCAAACGGGTGCTCATCGCGGACAAATGTCGTCGCGCCCTTCTTGCTTTCGATCGTCACCGGAACGATTTCGGCATCGAAGCGCCCGGCCGCAATCGCCCGCGCCGCCCGCGTCTGCGAGAGCAGCGCAAACTCGTCCTGCTCCTCGCGCGTGATCTTGTACTGCTCGGCCAGCACTTCCGCGGTCTCGCCCATCAAAATCTTGGCCAGCGGACAGAAGAATCCGTCGCGATACATGCCGTCGACCATGTCCTGATTGCCCAGCCGGTATCCCCAGCGCGCGCCGTCGAGATAATACGGGACGCGCGACATCGACTCCGTTCCGCCCGCGAGAATGCAGTTGGCGTCGCCAACCATGATCGCCTGGTAAGCCAGCGCAATCGATTTCAGTCCCGACGCGCAAGCCTTGTTGACCGTGAAGCCGGGAACCTCCTGCGGCACGCCGCTGCGCACGGAAACCTGCCGCGCCACATTCGGCCCCCCGCCCGCCTGCCGCGCGCAGCCAATAATGGTCTCGTCGACCTGCGCCGGTTCGACCCTGGCCCGCTCCATCGCAGCCTCGGCCGCCACCACGCCCATGTCGGCGGCGGTCAGCGAAGCCATCGCCCCGCCAAATTTCCCAATCGGCGTCCGCACTCCGGAGAGAATATAGATACCCGGCAAACTCGCACCTCCAAAACGCTTGAGTCTAGCAGGAGAGATTCATGTGGGGACAGCCGCCCTCGGCTGTCCAGTCGAGCAAAGCTCGACAGGGTTGGTACTCTCAGTTGATGCGGGTCCCCATCCTTGCGCGTTCGGTGCGCAAGGGTGGGAATTCCGGATGCGCTCGGCCAGGACTACTGCCGATTCATCTCGTCGCGGCTGTAGGGTCCCGACGAGCGGATATGCTGCAGACGATGCATTAGGGCGTCAACAGCTTTAGCCCCCGCTGCTTGCGCGGCGTACTTTTCTAACCAGTCGCGGAAAGCTGCGTTCAAAGTCGTACCCCGTACCCGCGCTACCAATCTCGCTCGCTCGATCAGACTTTCGTCCGCGCTGAGAGTAATGTTTTTCATGCGTTCGTAGCGTGACACGGCTTCAGCATGGGCCAGAACCGTAAGTGTGCCATTTTACCTCCGCCGTTTCTACGGCCGCAGTACTCCTGCCGCCTTCACCGCTTCTCCGTCTTTGGAGGAATACGTCCAGTAAATCAATCCGGGATTGATGATGCGCTGCTCATCCGGGATAAGATCTGCCGGGAGAACGTTCAATCCCAAGTCCTGCAGCTGCGGCACCACGCGGCCTGCGTCAAACGTCCACACTCCTCCTTCGGCCGTGCGGACCCGCGCAACGAAACTCACCACGGTCACCAATTGGGATACCTCTGACTCGAGCGCCACCCACTTGTTGCTTCCTCGAAAATCGATGTGCGTCGAAGAGTCTGCCAGTTGGGTCACCGAGAGCGTCCTCAAGCGCTGTCCCCATACGTCAAAAAGGACGTAACGCAGCTCGACCGCCGAGATCGCCTGCTTCGGAGAGACGATTCCCACGGGCATGATGTATTGCAGCTTTTCTTTTTCATCCAGTAGCGGAAAGACGCCCGCATGGTCGAGGGCTGCCGGGGCCTTTTGGTCGTCGAGCACATACCACGTGCGTTTAAGCGACGAGCCCTGGTTCAGAACTCCATTTGTCGTGCGAACGGCCACGCTGCCACCATCCTCTTCGCGCACTTGTAGAGATGAGTCGCCCTTGTTTTGAGCCACCGCGGATTGGAAAATGAAAAATAGCACTACTACCACGGCCGTTGCGCGCATAAAGCTTTCCTTTCTTACCTCTCATCGAGAACGCGCCAAAGTACATCCCTTGCGAGAGGTCGTCAATGAACTTGCGCACTGAATTGAGCTCTCACTCAGAAGGGACCTAAGGCCCTTGCCATTCCGCCTAACCTCCGGCATAATAAGAGTTTGCCTCGATCTCACCGGACTCTTCCGGACACAAGGATATAAGACCCGTGTTAATGATTCGTCTGGCGCGCCGTGGTGCGCGCAAAAAACCGCACTATCGCATCGTGGTGATTGAGAAGGAGCGCGCCCGCAACGGCCGTCCGGTGGAAGTGGTCGGGACCTACAATCCCCGCACCAATCCCGCCAGCGTCGAGTTGAAGCGGGATCGCGTCGAGTACTGGGTGTCGAAGGGCGCTCAGATGTCGGATCGCGTGAACAAGCTGTTCACCAAGACTCCGGCCCCGGCCGCCGCCGGCTCCGCTGCCTAGTTTTTGAGGCTACCGGTTCCCACTCTTTCGCAAAGAGCGCGAAAGGATGGGCCACCCTCATTAGAAACGCACCGCGAGAATTAAACGCTTATGACTGAGCCCTCTGGAGATGTGCGCGCTCTCGTTGAGCTGATCGCGAAATCGCTCGTCGACACGCCCGACGAAGTCTTCGTCGAGAAATTCGACGACGACGTGATCGAACTGGAAGTCGCCGAAAGCGATGTCGGCAAGGTCATCGGACGCCAGGGCCGCACCGCTCGCGCCTTGCGTGCCCTGCTGAGCGCCGCCGGCCACCGCGCCCACAAGCGCTACACGCTCGAAATCATCGAGTAGCGTGGATCATGAGTAGCGTGGACCGTGAGTCCTGAACCAAGAGGCGAGAGCGAGTTCATTACGCTAGCGCGCGTCGTGAAGACGCAGGGCCGGCACGGCGAGGTCGCTGCGGAAATGCACAGCGACGTTCCGGGACGCTTCGCCGCGGGCATGAAGCTGTTCGCGCTGCCGAAGGCGCAGTCGGAGCAGTCGCGGCGCGAGTTGGAAGTCGAAGATTTGTGGCCGCACAAAGGACTTGTTGTCCTGAAATTCCGCGGCGTCGATTCGATGAATGACGCCGAGTTGCTGATCGGATCGGAATTGCAGGTCCCCAGCGCCGAGCGTGCGGATCTGGAACCGGGCTGGAATTTCGTCAGCGATCTGATCGGTTGTACCGTTCTCGATCACGCCCGCGAAATCGGCCGTATCGAAGATGTTCAGTTCGGGGCCGGCGAAGCCCCGCTGCTGATTGTCGCGAACAGCGCGGGCAAGAAGTTTGATGTGCCGTTCGCCGATGCGTACCTGGAAAGTGTGGACACAGCGCAGCGGCAAGTGCGCATGAATCTTCCGGAGGGCATGCTGGAGATCAATGCCCCGGTCACGCAGGAAGAGAAGCAAGCGCAGCAGCCAGAGAGAAAGAAGAGGCACTGAGTGGTTTCCTTCGTGAACCTTAGTGTCCTTTGTGGTTAAAGGTTTTGCAGGTCCAGATGAAAGCCGATATCCTGACGATTTTTCCCGGCTTCTTCCAAGGACCGCTGGATCACGGAATTACCCGCCGGGCCTGCGAGATGGGCCTGGCGAAGATCGAAGTCCACGACTTGCGGCAGTTCACGCACGACAAGCACCGCACCGTGGATGACCGCCCTTTCGGCGGCGGCGAAGGCATGGTGCTGAAGCCGGAACCGCTCTTTGAATGTTTGGAAACGCTGCAGTTGGCGAGCCGCGAAGACCGCATCGCGGGCCGCGCGAAGCAGTCAGTGATTTTGCTTTCGGCGCAAGGCCAGCGCTTCACGCAGCAGGTGGCTGCGGAACTGGCGGGGCTTGATCGCATCGTGCTGGTCTGCGGACGGTACGAAGGTGTGGACGAGCGCGTGGCAGATTTTCTCGCCGACCGCGAGTTGTCGATCGGAGACTACGTCCTGAGCGGTGGTGAGTTGGGAGCGGCGGTGATCATTGAAGCGGTCACGCGGTTGCTTCCGGGCGCAGTGGGCAACGAAGCTTCCACGCGGCAGGAATCATTCACCGCGAATGAGCGAACGGAGCCGGGTGCAGCGGATTCGACGTGTGGCTCCGGCGGATTGCTCGACTATCCGCACTATACGCGGCCCGCGGATTTTCGTGGGATGCCTGTACCGGAGGTTCTGCTGAACGGCGACCACCAGGAAATCCGCCGCTGGCGCAGGCAGCGGGCTCTGGAGAAGACGCTGCGCAACCGCCCGGATCTGCTGGACGGCGTGAAGCTCAACGACGAAGACGCGAAGATTTTGGCGCGCATCAAGCGCGACAACGGCTAAGGAAGAGTTCTCAAGGAATCGAAAGACGAAGGAAAAACGACAATGTCAAACTTAATCATCGAAAAGCTGCTGGCCAAATCGCAACGCACCGACATCCCCGCATTCCATCCCGGTGACACGGTTCGTGTCCACGTGAAGATCAAGGAAGGCGACAAAGAACGCGTGCAGGCCTTCGAAGGCGTAGTCATCAAACGCGACAACGGACCGCAGGCCAGCTTTACCGTACGCAAGATCAGCTTTGGCCAGGGCGTGGAGCGCATTTTCCCCGTTCACTCCAAGGTGATCGACAAGGTCGAACTACTGCGCTCATCCAAGGTGCGCCGCGCCCGCCTGTTCTATCTCCGCGGACTCCGCGGTAAGGCCGCTCGCCTGCGCGACGTCGAGAGGGCGTAAGCCGCGTAACGGCGAAAGAAATGCAGCCCACGGCGTAAGCCGTGGGCGGAGTTTAGAAAGTCTCGAGGGGCGAAGAGAGGTTAGGGCGCCGGCTCCGGAGGCCCAAGTTCTTCGTCGCCCCCATCCAAATCGGCTCTTGCTGTGTATGTCCGCTGACTAACCGGCGACCGCGGCCAGGCGCTCGTGAACCACTTCTACCTCGACGAATTCTTCCACCCTTCTCCTGCGCAGCTTGCTCAGCACATAGCTGAGTAGCGGGCGGTCGCCCCGGCGGATTTCCCGGAACTCCACGCCCATGCCGAGATTGTTGATCAGATATTTCACCTGCGCCTTGACGGCGACGCTGATGTCAAACATGTTCAGCATGAGCCGGAAGTCCTGGCCCGGGCGCAGCATTTCCTTGGATGCGATGCGGGCCCCATATTCCGAAATCTGCTGCACCTCGCCGGTAACGCGCTGTACGCCGTCGATGACTTCCGCTTCGCCCTCGACGTAGAAACGCGGGCGGCGTCGCCGGTTGGTTTCTGGTCGCCCAAAGCCGCGAGCTGTGCCGTACTGCGTGCCATCGAGAATGACCGGCTGGTACTGCTCTTCCATCTGCCGCAGCTCTTCATCCCAAGGCGTCCTGCCTTCGACGCATTGCACTGAGAATTGGCCGCGCAGAGGCGACGAGGGATCTCCTGACCAGACCACCTGGCAGATCGCCTTGTTGCGTCCGCGTTCCACCATCACCAGATCGCCGACGCTGACCGTGCGCGTGCTCAGTAGCCGGGCGCCGTGTGGATGAATGTCATAGGTGCAGGCCATTTCCGCGGGCCCGCGGCCTTCCTGGCCGACCAGGCTCCAGCGAACCGGAAGCGCCAGATGCACGACCTTGCCGGTGAGCAGGCCGTCTTCGGGCGACGCGTTGAGTTTGATTTCCACGATGCTTCTCGCTGTGGTTTTACTGAGACGAAGTTACCAGTACATGTCCGGTAGGACAATGTACGCCAGTAATCCGGGGCGTGGTTACTAAGTGGGATTACCGGTTGGCCGAGGCATGGCCTGAGCGTGCCATTTGAGTTGGCGTAACGAGGACAGGGAATCCGACTTGCGGGAATGCGTGCTCTCGACGAAGATGGTGGACAACTCTCTTTCTGCGATTTGCTTGTGATGAAGTCACCGTCCGCACGAACGCTCTCTCCTTCCGCGGCCAAGCTGCGATTGCTGAAGACACTGCGCTGCACACTGCGTTATGAAAAGAAAGCCTGGGCGACTGGGGCTCGGATGGTGGCGGGTGTGGACGAGGTGGGCCGCGGCTCGCTGTTTGGATGCGTGGTGGCTGCGGCGGTGATTCTCGATCCGGCTTATCGGGTGCGCGGGTTACGGGATTCCAAGTTGCTGCTGCCGGAGAGGCGCGAGGTGCTGGCCGAGCGCATTCGCGAGCACGCAGTGGCCTGGGCGGTGGCTGCGGTGGACGCGGCGCGCATCGATCAGATCAACATTTATCACGCATCGCGAGCGGCGATGCGCGAAGCTGTAATGCGTCTTTCACCTGCGGCGGATCATTTGCTCGTCGACGCGCTGCGGCTCGACTGCGAGCAGCCACAGGTCCCGATCATTCATGGCGACGCGCTCTCGGCGTCGATCGCGGCTGCGTCCATTCTGGCGAAGGTGGAGCGCGATCGCATGATGTGCGAATGGGACGCAGTGTTTCCTGCGTATGGCCTGGCTTCGCACAAGGGATACAGCACGCCGAAGCACCTCGCGGCGTTGCGTGAGTTCGGGCCGACGCCACTGCACCGGCAGTCGTTTGCGCCAGTGTGGCAGAATCCAGTGCCTCAGGAAGTGTTTGGGTTTATGCAGGACGAGGAGGTTTCGGTTGAGGAAAGTGCAGCGGGATGAACAGGTTAGCGGCGCGTCTGGGAAGTTTTCCACAGTGTTCCTGCAGGAACATTTTTATTACAGTTGTGTACGTACAGTTTTATAAGTAGAGTGGCCTATATGAAACATCGACAACGAGTTACGAAGGGTGGGAAAAGCGGGCGGCGGGGATCGGCGGCTGGAGCGCGGAAGAAGACGGGACGGCGCAAGGGATTGAAGCTGCGCGCGTCGGTGGAGTCGTCGAAGAGGCATGCTGCCTCGATGGAAGACGTGCTGGAGTTCTACAAGCCGATCAAGAAGCCGGTCACGTTGCGGCTGGATGCCGATGTATTGGCCTGGTTCAAGCGGGACGGGCGCCGGTATCAGACGCGGATCAATGCGGCGCTGCGAAGGGTGATGGAACGGGAGATGAAGGCGGGGTAGTCGGAGTGTTTTTCCATTTTCAATTGAGTCAAAATCCCCACGTCTCGCAAAGAACGCGAGACATGGGGCACCCGGCCTCCTTAATCAGGGATGGACGACGTCGCTCTCAATCGCGCCTAGCGTGCTGTATCTTGCTCGCTTGTACCCTGTCAGCGTGTAAGGGCGATCGGCGTGAGTCGTTCTATCCTTCTCTCGCGGACGCGAGGCGAGACGGCGCGACTGACCGGGGATGGATGCCGGACTTCCTGCCGGAGAGTTCCCGCAGCATTCATGAACTTCATGATCTCTCGCCGTCGACTCAATGGTGCGCCTTTGAATTTCTTCCCGCTGAAGCAGCGGCGCTTCACAAGCGTCTCAAGAGCGACGGCTCGTCAGTCCCATCAGTGAGGCGTGTTCCCGATCCCGGTAAGCCATGGTGGCCTGCGGTGCTCGCTGGTGATTTCGACGCCAAGAAGATTCACGAATCGGGGCTCGATCTTTTTCTGATTGTCGAGCCCGAGACCGCGTCCACCAAAGAGGTATTGCTCGTTGCGATTGACTGGGTGAAGGGCCGCGGGTTTTTCTACCGGACCCCAGTTAGTTGAGGGTTGCGTCGAGTTGATTGAGTAGTTCTGTGTTCTTCGACAGCGCGCGCCGCAGGATTTCTGCTTGTTGCTTTGCCGTCGGCCAATCTTGCGCTTCGACAGCTTCCGTTAATCCTGGCAGCTCCAGGTGGGCGTAGGTGAATCTTGCGCCGTAGAGGATGTGTTTGAACCAGGGGCGGCCGGGGATGCCGTCGGGGTTCAGCCAGTTGCGCTCGACCTGCATCATGCCGTGGTTCAGGGTTTCGGCCAGCTTGGGATCGATTTTTTCCGACGACAATTTGCGGGTAATGGATTCGTTCAGGCGCTTGCCGGCGGCTTCGAAAGCGTCGACGGCATCGAGGATCGGCTTGAGGTCCAACATGGGCTGGCCGGCTTCGCCCGGCTGGACAGCCGAAGGCGGCTGTCCCCACATGGTCTTCTCGTTGGCTTTTGCGAGCTCATTCACGAACTGGCGGACGTTGCTGGCGTAGCTGGCGAAGTCGAAGGGGAGCAGGTCGGCGTTGGCCAGGCGCAGTGCGGTCACGCCCCATAGCTGGCTCATCAGCGTGTGGTATTTGTAGCCGGGGTCGCCGAAGTGGTTCATCCAATAGAAGTCGTCGTAGGCGGAGTGATAGACACCGTAGTCTCCGTCGAAGCCGAGGCCGAGCACGGGCATGCCGATGAAGTTGAGGAAGACGGTGTGGTCAGAGCCGCTGCCGATGCGGGTGTCGGCGAGGCTCTCGTCGATGATGCCGGAGGAACTGAACTGGCCGGATTGATTGCCTTCCGTTTTTTCGCGGGCGATGGTTTCCTTCCACGCGTCGTAGAGAGTTTTGCCGGAAGGATCGTTCAGACTGCGACTGGTTTCGACCAGCATGGGTGCGAGCGAGGCGACGGCCTGGGCGTGGAAGTTGGGGCCTGAGGTGGCTTCGTCAACGTTGATGTAGGCGACGGCTTTAGCGCGGAGTTCGTCGGCGAACTGCTCTCCCCATTCGGTGGATCCGGTGAGGCCGACTTCTTCGCCGTCCCAACTACAGACGACGAGGGTACGGCGGGGGCGCATACCATCTTTGGCGAGCTTGCCGAGGGCGCGGGTGAGTTCCATCATGCTCGCAGTGCCGCTCGAGGGATCGACGCCACCGAAGACCCAGGCGTCGCGGTGATTTCCCAGCACGACCCATTCGTCGGGCAACTCGGAGCCGCGGATACGACCTTCGACGACGTAGTAGGGTTGGATGCCGTTGTCCATTTCGATTTTCAGGTGAGCTTTAACGCGGTCGCCGCCTAGGTGGTATTGGATCGGCAGGCCGCCTTGCCAGTCCTGTGGGGCCATGGGACCGTCCATGTTTTCGAGAAGGGGCTTGGCATCGTGCCAGGAGAGCGGGAGCGCCATGATCTTCGGGGCGGAGATTGCTTCTTCGATGGGGATGCGCTTGGCGCCGGGGACAGAGGCCCATCCCGGAGTTTGCGGATCGCCGGGGACCATGAAGTCGTACGTGATGGCGCCGCGCTGGATGTGATATTCGGGGCCCCAGGGGCCGTCAGGATCGACTTTGCCTTTCTTGTAGCCGTCTTCCTGGGGATCACTGTAGACGAGCATGGCCGCGGCGCCCTCGCGCTGCGCGGTGAGCGCTTTGAATCCGCGGTAGCTGTAAGGATTCGAGTAGCGCACGAGGACGATCTTGCCTTTGACGCTGATGCCGCTCTTGCGCAGCAGGTCGTAGTCTTCGGGATTGCCGCTGTGGGCATAGATGACGGGCGCGGTGACGTCGCCGGAGATCGACATGCCGAGCCAGGCGCCGCTGATCGCGGGATTCTGGGAGTCTTCGTCGCCGGGCAGCGGAGTTTCGCGCAGCGTAGCCTGATAGTGAATGGGCGCGATCATTTCCAACGACGCGCTTTTGGGATTGGTGCCGTAGACGTCGTAGCGGCGGATGATGACGTCTTCGAGTCCCTGCTTTTTCCACTCGTCGCGAATGTACTCCGCGAGTTCGTTGTTGCGTTTGGATCCGGCGATGTGGGGTTCCTGGGTGAAGATGCGGTGCTGGCGGCGCTCTTCGTCGGGCGTGGGAATGGATTTGAATTTGGATTCGACGGCCGTTTCGCGGGCGGCGGAGGCGGAGGTGAAGCCGAGGATGGTTTGGGCGGAGGCTGTGGTGCAGAGGGTCAGAGCGGCGAGGGAGAGAAGCTGAGCGTGAGTTCGGGTCATGTCCAGGTTGAGGCCGCACACATGCTAACAGGGGTTGCGGTGATCTTGTCATCCTGAGCGGTGGCGAGGCCGGCGTGAGGGCCTTACGTCGGCGGAAAGCTTTCGATGACGTGGAAGGGAAGGCCCCTGGCGCATTCGGCTAGCGGGATCTCGGCTACTGCATTGCCGCTGTCGGCGCTTCGTAGAGTCCTTCGGCGGGCTTGCGCCCTCCTCAGGATGACAGCGCGCGGACAAGGGTCGGGTTCGGCTTGTGAGACCGCGGATTATTAGACCACGATGCGGTCTGGCTCATAACGGTGTCGTTGATACCATCCGTAGCTCAGGTCGCGCCATTTGGGGTTGGTCGATTCGATCAGCTTAATTTTTTTTCTTCCCTCCGCCAGGCTTTCATTTCTTTTTCCCGGCGGATCGCCGTTAGTACCGAGCCATGGCGCTCGAAATAGACGAGGTTGGTCACGTTGTATTTTGCGGTGAATCCGGCGAAGGCGTGGGTCTTGTTCTGGAAGACTCGTTGTTCGATGTTGCTGGTCATTCCGATGTAGAGAACGCGGCGCTGGCTGGCGAGAATGTAGACGTAGTAGATCTTGGGCATGTTCGGAGGTTGCCGATTCACAACGGGCATGTCAGTGATGGGTGTCACTTTCGGACAGGGAGTGTTCCGAATCGGGATTCCTGTGAAGAGATGTCATCCTGAGCGGCGGCGAAGCCGGCGTAAGGGACCGTACGGTGGCGGAAAGCTTCGATGTTGTGGAGGGGAATGCCTGTGGTGCATGCAGCTTACAGGATCTCGGCTACTGCATTGCCGCTCTCAGCGCTTCGTACGGTCCCTCGGAGGGCTTGCGCCCTCCTCAGGATGACATCTCGGGTGTGATTGGCCGAGACCGCTGGGCTCACTTTGCTTTCAGGATTTCCGTTAGCAAATCTGGCTTCGAGTCGTCGCGCACCAGGTGGGGGTATTTTTCGCCACCGTGGTAGTCGATTTTGTAGGTCTTGTAGTAGTCGGTGTTCTCGACCAGAAACTCAATGGGCGCGGTGCCGGTCTTTGCGGACTTGATGGCATCGCGCAGGATCTCGGCCGAAAAGCGGCGGCCGTTCACCGCGACCAGCTTCATGCCCGGGCCGATACCGGCTTTTGCGGCGAACTCGCCTTCGATGGTGTCGGCAATGGCACCCTCATCGTTCACGACCAGGCCGATCGCGAAGGCGGCGGGAACGAAATGGTATGCACCGGCCGAACTGGTCATCATTTCCGACGGAGTTTCGTCGTAGACGACTTTCCATCCGCTGCCCTCGATGCCGCCGAGTGGGGCGCCGGGGCCGTGATTGGTGAGGCGCTCGGTCCAGAAGCCGCGCCAGTCGTAGGGTGCGACCTGGTTGAGCGCGTTTACGACGTCGTCGAAGTTGTAGGTCTTCAGCGCAGGGCCAGTGCTGGGCGCGCCGTGGAAGAGGTGGCAGAAATCGTCAATCGACTTGGCGCCCTTGGTCTGCTGGCGGATGATGACGTCGACCCAAAGCCAGTTGAGCGTGTCTTCATTATAAAAATCGGTGCTGCGGCGCCAGGATTCCCAGGCGCGCGGAGAAAAGTAAAGTTGCGGGGCGGCGTCGGCCGTGTCTTGCAAGTTGCGCCAAGTGCGGCCGGGAAGGTGATCGAGGGCGGACGCGGTCATCGCCAGATCGTCGCGGTCCTGGTCGGCGGTGAGCAGGCCGCTGCGCGCGGTCAGTACGAAGCCGAGATAGTTGGTCAGGCCTTCGTAGACCCAGAGGAGATCATCCTGCATGGGCTCCTGGTAGTCGGGTGTGGCGAGGTCAGCGGGACGGCGGAATTTGCCGTTCCACGAGTGGACATATTCGTGGGGCAAAAGCGAGGCAGAGAGTTTGCGCGAGGTGTCGTCGACCAGGGCGCGCTCGTCGACGCGGCTGTCGTCGGACTCGTGATGCTCGAGGCCGAAGTGGGCGACGTGATCGCTCAGCGTGTAGAGGAAGTGATAGTCGCGGTAGTGGTGCGCGCCGAACAGTTTCTGCGCCTGATCGACGAGGCTCTTGTAGTGGTCCCAGGTTTCCTGCGGTGCTTCGAGAGCGGCGGCGCTGTCGGCCGCGATGTCCATTTCGGTGACAGGATCTTGCGCGAGCGGGACGACCTTCAGGAATTCTCCGGTGATCACTGGGGAGTCAACCAGCGTCGTGAGCGAGACGGTGGCGAACTTGACTTCGTTTCCACTTTGGCTGGCGACGGGGAGCGGGGTGCCGAACTTCCATCCTTGGGGAAGTTTGAGGCTGGCGGAGTAGTTGATGTCGTCGGACTTGAAGCCTTTGGGGTAGAGCAGGACCTGGTTCCAACTGATGATTGCCAGCTTGTCGGTGGCGGAGGATCCGGCGGAGAATCCGCCTTCGAACGTGGCGGGAGAGAGGAAGTCGAGTTCGGCGGCGATTTCAGTCACACCCGCGGGGACGTCGACGTGGAGAGTGAAGCCGTCGAGCAGATCACGGCGCCATTTCAAGGTCTTGCCAGCGGCGGAGAACTTCAGGCCGGCGAGATCGATGACGGGCCCGTCGGGGGCGTGCTCGCCGGGGATCCATTTGGGGTAGTAAAGCGTGAGGTCGCCGGGGGTCGCGGGAATCTTCAGCGAGGCGTGGAAGATTTTGCGCGGAGCGGTGGTGGCGTCGACTGTGATGGTGACGATGGGCGGTGTTGCTGCCCACGTCGAAACTGCCAGGACTGCGACACAGACTGCTCCCAAGGCTTTTGAGAGTTTCATGCTTAACGGGCCCCCATGTTATGTGATGACGCGAATTCCCACTTTTGGCTGCAGAAGTAGAACTATAGCAGTCCGCGTATGTGGTGGTACAGGGAACGCAGCGACAGCATCCGTGCATGGAGTAGGGGTTCTTCGACTGCGTTGTCGTCCGCTTCGCGAACGACAACTCCGCTCAGAATGACAGGTAGCAAATGACATGTGGAAAATGATGGGACGAACGCAGCGTGGGTGGGCTGATATCATTTCGGCTGAATGTCGCGGCGCGGGAAATTCATTACATTTGAAGGGCTCGACGGAACCGGCAAGAGCACGCAGATGCGGAAGCTGGCGGCGGTGGTGCGGGCGTCGGGTCACAAGGTCGTCGAGACGCGCGAGCCCGGTGGGACACTGACGGGAGAAAAGATCCGCAAGGTGTTACTCGATTCGGGGACGGCAGGGCTTTCTCCGCTGGCCGAGATGGCGCTGATGTTTGCTTCGCGAGCGCAACACATCGCCGAAGTGATTGAGCCGGCGCTAGCGCAGGGGAGCATTGTGCTGTGCGACCGGTTCACGGATTCGACGGAGGCTTATCAGGGAAGCGGCCGCAAGCTGGGAAGCCATGCCGTGCGCGAGTTGCATCGGGTGCTGTGTGGGAACCTGCAGCCGGATTTGACGATCCTGCTGGATTCGGACGCGGCGGCCAGCGTGAGCCGGGCGCGGCGGCGGAATAAGCGCAACTCGAAGACTGCGAGCGGGGGACACCACGATGAGAACCGCTTCGAGCAGGAGACACGGGCGTTCTTCGGGCGCGTTCACGACGGGTACCTGGCGATTGCGAAGCGTGAGCCGGGGCGGGTTGTCGCGGTCGATGCTCGCGGGACGCCAGGGCAGACTCACCAGAAAATTGTCGAGATTGTTTCTAACAAACTAGCTTTATCGAGTGCTGCGAAGAGGGTGCAGCATGTCCATTAACCGGCGGCGTTTTCTGGAGAAAGCGGCTTTGACCCTGGCCGCTTCCAAAATCATGCCTCGTGTCTGGGGATCAACCTCTCAGAATCCTGCCGCTTCAGCTGCGGCTTCCAATCAGAAGAAGGCTTACGGCTCGGGCTATTTCGGCGAATGGACTCACGATGAGTTCGGGTTGCCGGCGTTTCATTACACCTGCGATCAGCTGAAAGACCCCAAGGCTGTGACTGAAGTGAATCCGGGCGTACTCGCTCCGACGGAGCACATACATCAGGTGGGCAATGATCGCATTGTGGCGATCGCTTCGAACGATGGCCATGTTCGCGTGCGGCAGGATGAAGGAGCACCGAAGTTCCTGAACGACTTCGCGCCCGAGCGCGGCTGTTTCGCCGGCGGATTCGGATACCTTACCGATGGCACGGCTGTCCTGAGCACGTTCTACCCGGGGAATGCCGACAGTTTTGACCGCGTCTTTGGGATTGGATATTTCCGCAAGAAAGTTTCCGGGCACGGGTACGCGATTGATCAGGTTATCTTTGCGCCGTTCGGCGACGATCCGGTGCTGGTTTCGCAGGTCACGATTTCCAACGCCGGGCCGTCGGCGGCGAACCTGCGCTGGATCGAATATTGGGGATGCCAGGTTTATCAGTTCTCGTTCCGCGCGTTCATGGAGCTATTCGCCGGAAACAGCATGCATGAGATGCGGCGGGACTTTGGGGCGCGCTTTGCGCATCACTTCCGCCGTGTGGCTGGCAATTCTGGTTTGATGGAAACCAAGGAGTTTCTCGGACGCGATCCGGCCGAGGAGCAACGGTTTCAAGGTATGGTCGCTCGTCTGGAGAAGAGTCCGAATGTGTTTCTCACTCCGCCGGACCCAAAGGCTCCGAAAGACGCCGATTTTGATGACCTCAATCCTCCGCCAACGTTCTTGGTATCGCTGGATGCTCCGGCGAGCGGAATGTCGAGCAACGGCAAAGGGTTCTTTGGGACGGGCGGCACGAACCATCCGGCAGGACTGGAGCGCGACCTGGATGGCGACCTGGGGCAAACCGGGCCAGAGACTGCTCTGCTGCTGGAACGGAAACTCGCCCTCAAACCCGGGGAAAGCAGGACGCTGACTTTTCTCTATGGCTACGTTCCGGCGGGCGCTGACGTAAATGCTCTGGTTGCAAAGTATCGGACGGGTGCGTCGATTGCATTGCGGGAGTCCAGTGAGCAATGGAAGCGGCACGGTCTGCGGTTCAGTACGCCGGAAGAGCCGTGGGTCGAGCGCGAAGTTGCCTGGAACCACTACTACCTGCGAAGCGGCTTTAGCTACGACGATTTCTTCAAGCAGCACATCGTTTCGCAAGCCAGCATCTACCAGTACGTGATGGGATTTCAGGGAGCGGCGCGCGATCCGCTGCAGCACGCATTGCCGTTTCTGTTCAGCGATCCCGATCTGGTGAAGGAAGTTCTGCGCTACACGTTGAGCGAGGTGCGCCCGGACGGATCGATCCCTTACGGAATTGTGGGGCACGGCCTGCCGATGCCGACCACCAGCGACAATTCCAGCGACATGCCGATGTGGCTGATCTGGGCGGTCAGCGAATATGTTCTGGCTACACGCGACGTGCGCTTCCTCGACTCTAAGGTCGTTACGTTATATGGGGAGAGGGCTGGGCGAGGTTCCGTCCGCGATCTTCTGGCGCGCTGCTACCGGCATATAACTGATGATGTTGGGACCGGGGAGCATGGCCTGATTCGCATGTTGCAGGATGACTGGAACGATGCGCTGGTGAACGCGTGGACGACGCAAGCTGAGTCGAAGGAAGTTGTGGAAAAAGGTGAGAGCGTCCTCAACTCCGCGATGGCGGCATACGTTTTCGACTACTACGCGCGCATGCTGGCCTCTGCGGGCGGCAATGAGGGTTTGACGTCACCGATCCGGCAGAAAGCGAAGGAACACCGGGAAGCCGTGCGGGCGCAGTGGACGGGCGACTGGTTTCGGCGGACTTGGCTGGGACCGACTGATGGCTGGCTGGGCGAAAAATGCATGTGGATCGAGCCGCAGCCGTGGGCGCTGATCGGCGGAAGCGCGAGCGAGGAGCAGAGTCGGACGCTGATTCGCAACATCGATCAGAAGCTGCGGCAGGTTTCGCCGATTGGAGCGGTCCAACTCAGTGAAGGTCCCGATCAGGTGCAGCGTGGGGCGTGGAAGTCCGAGCCGGGAACGCAAGTCAACGGCGGCGTTTGGCCCTCGCTGAATCAGACACTGATTTGGGCGCTTGCTGGCGTTGATGGGGCGATGGCGTGGGACGAGTGGAAGAAGAATTCCTTCGCGCGGCACGCGGAAGTTTATCCCGAGATTTGGTACGGAACATGGAGTGGCCCGGATGTGCTGAACTCGGCGTTGAGCAAACATCCTGGCGGCACAACTGGAGGCCAACCATTTGGATGGACGGACTTTCCAGTACTCAATATGCACACGCACGCGTGTCCGCTGTATGCGCTGTCGAAATTGATTGGCCTGGAATTCACAGAATCGGGTGTGAGCCTGGCGCCGAAGTTGCCGCTGTCGAGTTTCAAGTTTGAATCGCCGTTGCTGGGGATGAGCAAGTCTGCTCGGGGATACGAGGGGTGGTACCACCCGAGTGCACACGGCACGTATCTGATTCGTCTCAAGGTTCCGGCGGAAGTGGCGAAGGGGCTCTCGCGACTCGAGGTCAACGGAAAAAAAATCAACGCCCGGCTGGTCGATGAGGCGTTTGAGATGCGCGGGCACGGGGGCGGTCAAACTCCGCTACGTTGGTCAGTGTCTCGAGGATAATAAGTCGATGCCTTTTTCTGATTTTCACGGCAATGCGGAAACAGTTCATCGCCTGCGCGATATGCTGGCGCGCGACCGCTTTCCGCATGCCGTCGTGCTATCGGGCGGGCAGGGAGCGGGCAAGTACACGCTGGCGCTGATGCTGGCGCAGGCTTTGAACTGCCTGGCGCCGACCACGACCGACGGGCTGCCCGATTTCTGCGGCAAGTGCGCCAACTGCACTCGCATCGCGCAGACGGCCGATCTGGATGCGCGTTTTGCCGAGGCCGTTGAGGCTCGGGAGAATCTCCGCGAGACCGACAAGAAAGAGACGCGGCTGTTCGTGCAGACGCATCCCGACGTACTCATCATTCCGCCGGATCCTCCGCAGATGATGATCAAAGTTGACCAGGTGCGGCGAGTGATTGAGACGATCTATTACCGTCCGGCGGAGGGCAAGGAGCGGGTTTACATCTTCAGCGACTCAGCCTTCATGAAGGAGGCGGCGAACTCGCTGCTCAAGGTGCTGGAGGAGCCCCCGGAGTTCGCGACAATTTTCCTGCTGACGGAGAATCCCGGGGAACTGCTGCCGACGATCCGGTCGCGGTCGATGGTGTTTCCACTCGGAGCGCTGCCGGCGGAGGAGATTGAGCGGTATCTGGCAAAGCACCGTCCGGAGTGGAAGGCGCCGGAGCGCGCGCTGGTGGCCCGGCTGTCGGAAGGGGCGGTGGGGCGGGCGCGGGGGTTCGATCTCGCGGCTTATGTGGCGGCTCGCGGACATGCGCTGACGATTTTGAACTCGGCTCTACGGGGCGGGGAGCACAGCGAGTTGTTCAAGGTGACCGAATCGTACCGGCCCGGGGCGGAGGGGCGGGAGAAGACTGAGCATTTGATTCGGACACTGTATTCGCTGCTGCGCGATCTGGCGTCGATCGAGGCGGGCGCGCCGGAGTTAGTTCGGAATACGGACATTGCATCCGAGTTGAAGCGGTTAGCGGAGGCGGCGGATTTTCAGTGGATCACGGATGCGTCGGACCGGCTGGCTGAGGTGGAGCGCGGGATGCGACGGAATTTGTTGCGGTCGTTGTCGCTGGACGCGTTCGCGGCGGCGCTGGAGAAGGGATAGGCGAGCCAGGCGCGCGTCGGGCTTCTTCGATTTGGAAATTGCACCTAGCCTATCAATGAGTGCTAAGGCTGTTAAGAACAGTTAGGGTTCCGCCCTGCACGCCGGGCGCAGTCTCATCGACAGAGTTTGTCAGCAACCAACCGCTTCCTGGGGTCATCCTCCGCGCTTTCGGCCTTTCTGCCAAACGCAGAGTCTTCTAGCGCCAACGAAAATAAGGCCCTTGCCGCAGATTCGCAGTAAAACCAAAGTAACTCTCTATCGTGGCACTACAGATGCAAGATGTTGGATGCGATGTACCATCACGCGTGAGAGCGAGAGCAACTCCACACCCGAGGTAGAACCGTGGAAGGTCGTCGGAGAATAAGATTCGCGTCATCGGTCATCCTCGCTGGGTGCATGTGCCTCGTGGGATGCTCCGGCCCACCATCGGGCGGCGGGGGTGCAGGAACGCCGGCGTCGGTCGCGTATGTGTGGGGCTCTAACGCTGGGAATGGAGCGCCCCAGACGATTCTGAAGTACACGGCTGGATCGGCAGAGAGAAACGATCCCGTATCCACTCTCCAGCTTCCCTCGCAATACACGGGCTTGGGGCTGACCACCGATTTCTTCTAATCAAATCTATGTTGGCGTCACGAACGCCGCGAGTGACTCACAGGTTCTGGTGTACGCAGACGGCGCAAATGGAACGGCGGTCCCCACGCGAGTCATTGATGTGGTGAGTGCACCGCAGTGTCTTTTCGTGGATGTGGCTGGGAAGCTCTATGTGGGTTCGAGTGTCGGCGCGTTGCAAAACATCGTTGTCTCTGTTTATGCCCCTGACGCCACTGGGCAAGCCGTGCCGCTCCGCACCGTGCAATCGCCAACGAATGAGTTCCTCGTCGACATCGTGGCTGATCCTTCGGGAACCATCTATGTTGCCGGTGCGGCTCGGTATGACCCGGGAAACATCCCGTACGGCTTCATTGACGTCTATTCGCCGGATGCAGCAGGTTCTGCCGAGCCTGTGCGCTCCATCAGCTTTCCGGTCTTCATCAACGGGGTCGCGGTTAACGGCAACGGTAATGTTTTTGTCAGTGTCGAATCAAGTTTAAGTACAGGCGTCAGCCAAGCGACGAGCGTCGCCGTCGAGGAGTTTGCTCCCGATGCCAACGGATATGCGACGCCGACGCGCGTCATCAATTTGCCCGAACAGGCAGTACCGGCCGGTGAATCGGGGTCGACCGGGGCTGGGGGCGGACCTGTGCGTTTTGACGGCGCAGGCAACATCTTCACTCCAGAAATCACCGGCATGGAAGGAAGTTTCAACTACGTCCTGTATAAGATTGCCCCTGCCACATCCAACCCAGTTCCAGTCGCCCAAATCGTTCCCGAGAACGGATACGACTTTATTTTCGCGCTGAACTGAGGCGCCCTGCGCCAATGCGAGTCCTGAGAAACTCGACGAACCGAGTGATGACCCAGCATGGACGAGTCTCCCTACGGACTTAGCTAGCGCGTATTTGGCGTGACATCGTCGCCTTAGCACTCAGTGACCCGATCGAGTTTCACGCACAGACCAGTGGCTCCCGGCGATAGTGCGCCAGTAACCGCGTCCGGGTTACTGTTGATTGCGGCGTGCTTATGTGAGGCGAATCTAACAATCACATTTTCAATCAGTTACCAACATTACTCCGATGGTTCTACTCCCTTATGGGAGATTGCCCGCCCCATCCTGCCCGCCTATAATCGTCCTACTCTGGTTCAGAATTCTCCGTCAGGTTCCGGGTAGAGGATGGAAGGGCGAGGCCTGTCTGACGCCCCTCCAACGATAGTTTGGTGAAAGGGAAACGCCCGGATTATGCGAAAGCACCTGCAACTCGCATTGATGCTGACGGCCTCAACGGCAATCGCGACCTCCTTTTTTCTCGATACAACCCCCGTGTGGGCGGCCGAGGGAGATCATGCGTCCCATGGGATCACAACGACGGATGAGAACGGGCGCAAGATTTATGTGAACGAAGATGGCCCCGCTCCGAAGCATGCCACGCCGGCGGCACAGCCCAAGCGGTCGTCGCTGGTGTACTGGAGCAGCAAAGAAAGCCGCTGGAAGCCGGTGCCTTCGGCGGGTACGGCCTCGATGCAGGCGGCGCGGTCGGCCGCGGCTGAGGTCACCCAGTACTATGCGCACGAGTCGTCGCAGTCCGCCAATGCCAAGATCGTGGCGGCCAATTCTCGCGGACATCAGGCCTCGCAGGAAGAGATTGACTCGTCGATCGTGATGGCTGCGGCCCGGCACAATGTGGATCCGAACCTGGTGCGCGCGGTGGTGAAAGTGGAATCGAATTTCAATTCTAATGCGGTTTCGCGCAAGGGCGCCATGGGGCTGATGCAGCTCATGCCGCAGACGGCCCGCAGCTTGAACGTGAAGAATCCGTTTGACCCGGCGCAGAACGTCGACGCGGGCGTGCGGCATCTGAAATCGCTACTGGAAAGTTACGGCGGCGACGTGAATTTAACCCTGGCCGCCTATAACGCGGGTTCGGGAGCGGTGGCGCGCAGTGCAGGCGTGCCGCACTATGCCGAGACCCAGAATTATGTGCGGAGAATTACCAACCTGTACTACTCGGGATTTGATATTTCTCCGTCTAGCTCGACGCATGATCCCGTGCGGGTTCAACGAGATGCGCGGGGCGTGCTTTACATCAGCAACACGGAATAGGTTGGCGGCATCTGTTGTAGATGTGGGAATCAGAATCCCCACTCTAGCCGCAAAAGGCGCGGCTAGAATGGGGCACCCTAAGCAGTAGACTAGGTAAGTCGTATTTGAAATCTCTCAGGTACCTTAGGCAGTTCAACTGCAACGTTGGATCGAGACAGTAACGGACCGACGACTTTGAAAATGAAATCGAGCCAGCGCGGTTGGCGCTGGGGAGCGCTGCTGTTGCTGGTGGCGCTTTCCGGACTGCCGAATTATGCCTTTGCCCGCGTGCATCACACGGAATCGTGGGCTCGCGACCGCTTTGCCGCTGCCGAGCGCATGCGGGAGGCGCTCAACGGACGTCCGCCTGCCGACCGCACGCGGCACGACTACCAGCGCGTCCTCAATGCCTACCGCAACGTCTATTTTGGGGCTCCCACTTCGACCAAAGCCGATCCCAGCGCAGTGGCTGTAGCGGAGACCTTGGTCGAGATGGGGCGGCGCTTCGACGATGACAAGATCCTGAACGAGGCCATTGCCCAGTACAAGTTTCTGCGGAAGGAATATCCCGGCAGCAAGTACCGGTGCGACGCCCTGTTCACCATTGGCGAGATTTACAAGGACGACCTGAACGATCCCGAGCAGGCCCGCGCGGTGTTTCAGGAGTTTCTGCACCGCTATCCGCAGAACCGTCTGGTGGAGGATGCCCAGCAGGCCTTGGCGGAAATCGACCGCGAAGCTGCGGCGGACAAGAAGGCCGAGGCCCACAGGAAGTCAGGCAAGGAGACTGCGGAGAGGAGCAAGACTGCCCGGGAATCATCGGGTAAAGACGCTGACTCTCACGACGACACGAAGGCAGACGCCCAACCTGAGCCTAAAACCGAGGTAGCCGGGAAGGAGCCGTCTGACGCTCATTCCGAACGGCTGCCGCGCGTGACCGGGATACGGCACTGGTCGACGCCGGACTACACTCGCGTCGCCATCGACTTGGAGAGCGACATCAAGTTCGGTTCGTCGCGCATTGCCAGTCCTGACCGGATTTTCTTCGACCTGCGGGGCACCAAACTCGCGTCAACGCTGGTGGGTAAGAGCTTCGATGTGGACGACGGCTTCCTGAAGAAGATTCGCGTTGCGCAGTTCCAGCCTGGGCGCACGCGAGTTGTGCTCGAAGTCGCTGATCTCTCGGATTATGAAGCCTTCCTGCTGCCGAACCCTTACCGGTTGATCATCGACATACACGGCAAGGATGCCGGGAAAGCCGCACGCGCCAGAGCAAGAAAAGATGCCGCGACCGAGACGGCCGATTTGGAAATGCCGCCGAAGGTGGGATCGAAACCCGATGCTCCGAAGGACGTTCCCAAAGACGTCCTGAAAGAAGCCGCGAAGGACGCACCAAAGGATGTTCCGAAATCTGAGTTGAAGGCTGACATGAAGGCTCTGGCCGGCAAGCCGGTCAGCAAGGCCGAGCAGATTCACGACGAACCGAACGCGGCGTCGAAGGACGAACCGGAGAACGCGAAGGCGCATTCGTCAGGGCCACCGCAGAAGGCGGCCGGTTACGATAGGACCGCGCCAGGCACGGTGAAGAAGGTTGTGGTCGAGGCGGACGATGATGACGATGCGCCTCCGGTGAAGGCGGCGAAGGTTGAGGCTCCGTCGCATGCGCGTAAGTCGTCAACCGCGGCTTCCCACAAAACCGATGCCGCTTCGGATTCCGATTCCACGGCTCCCGAAGAGAAGGCTGTGAGCGATACGCCGCCCACGGGTTCTTCACGAGGCAAGTCGTCGCGTCTCAGTGCCAGCCGGAAGGCAATGGACCCTGATGTCCGCGAAGCCAGGCCCACGGCCAGTGGAGACCGGTCGCTGATCCGGGCCCTGGGGCTGAAGATTGGCAGGATCGTGATCGATCCCGGCCATGGCGGCCACGATACCGGAACGATTGGGCCCGAAGGCCTGCAAGAGAAAGATCTGGTGCTCGAAGTCGGCCGGCGCCTCGGCAAGTTGCTCGAAACCCGCCTGGGAGCCGAGGTCGTCTATACCCGCAAGGACGATACGTTCATCCCGCTCGAAACCCGCACGGCGATCGCCAACCAGCGGCGGGCGGACCTGTTTATTTCGATCCATGCCAACTCGAGCAACGATCCGGACGCTCGCGGCGTGGAGACCTACTACTTGAACTTCACCTCCTCGCCGGAGGCGCTGGAAGTGGCGGCGCGGGAAAACGCGGTATCGGAAAAATCCATCTACGAATTGCAGGATCTGGTCAAAAAGATCGCGCTGAAGGAAAAGATTGAAGAGTCGCGCGAGTTCGCCGGGGATGTGCAGGAATCGTTGCACAGCGGCTTGGCGGCCAAGAGTCCGGCGATCCGGAACCGCGGAGTGAAGAAGGCGCCGTTCATCGTGCTGATCGGGGCCAACATGCCGTCGATCCTGGCGGAGATTTCATTCGTCAGCAACCCTGCCGACGAGCATCGTCTTGAGACGAGCGAGTACCGGCAACGCATTGCCGAGTCGCTCTATCGCGGAATTGCGAAGTATGCGGATGGACTGAGCGGTGTGAAAATGGCCAGCAAGCTCGACAAAGCTGCTGGCCAATAATTGCATTCAAGACCGAAATGAGAGGGTTCCTGCCTACTGAATCGAGCTGCCCACCTGCGAGAAAATGCTTCCTGCGTTGGAGCCGATCAGGCGCACCGTGCCCACGACAATCACGAGGATCACGGCGAGCATGACCGAGTATTCGGCGATGTCTTGCCCTTCTTCATCCGACCAAAGCCGATCCGACCAAAGATTGCGATATGAGTAGCTCATGAACTTCTCCCTTTCTTGCTAAGCGACCACTGAGGCCAGAGAAACCGATTCCTGCGAAGCGGGCTGGCGCCTAAATTCCGGAAGACTCAGCCCCCACGCTTCACTGTCGTGGCTCACTGCCTGCAGTCCAACCTGAAACTCGGACGTGCCCTTCATCTTCTTCGTCCACACCACGCGAAACTGTATTTTTCGCTGGCGATAAAAAACCGTGATCTCGTCGTGCAAATTCAGTTCGTGACGGACGGAGCCCAAACGCGCTCCTTCCGGGGTCACATCCAGCGTATGCACCAGCTCTTCAAACGGCTTTCCCGAACTGTCTTTGGCTTTTACTCTTACGGGAAGAACTGCTTTCGTGCGATTCCCCCGCCGCTGTTCCGTGTCCACACTGCTTGCTGACATTCCTGCACCCACTGATAGTTTGCCCGCAGATGCGACCGTTGTGAATGGCTCCGATGAGTAGGAGTGAGGCACTTAGGTAACCATCCTCCAAGTACTGCTCAAAGTTGTGGCGGATCATGGGGTTACGAGGTTTCGGAAACCTTTCTCCCCTGTCTGTGGTCTAATTATGAGCAGGAGTTCTGAAGTCCGGGGCCAATTCATGAGTATTTCCCGTTCTGTAGGCGTTGTGATTTCTCTCGCATGCCTTTTGGGCATGGCTGTTGCCGCAAGCAAGCCCGCAGTGCAGGCGCCGGCTCGCGCTGCCGAGCAAGCTCCGGCTCTGCTTCCGCAAGAGTTTGGGGGGTGGCAGATGCAGGGGACTCCCCAGGTCAGCAAGGACCCTACGCAAGCGGATCCTACCAACGCCGCTGTTCTTAAGGAGTACCGCTTCTCGGATTTGGCGACTGCCACGTACACGCGGGACGACGGCCGCACGCTGAAGCTGCGCGCCGCGCGTTTCGCCGACGCCTCCGGTGCCTTCGGCGCCTACACGTTCTATCTGCAACCGGAGATGACGAAAGAGAAGATTGATGATCAGGGTGCATCTCTGGGGCTGCGCATGCTCTTCTACCGCGGGAATGTGCTGGTGGATGCGCAGTTCAGCAAAGAATCGGCGATGTCGGGAGCGCAGTTGCGTGAACTGGCGGGGTTATTGCCGCATCCCAGTGGAAATTCCGCGAACCTGCCCACGTTCATCGAATTCATGCCCCACCATGACTACATCGCGAACACGCAGAAATATGTGATGGGCCCCGCGGCCCTGGCTGCGCAAGCGCCGCCGGTTTCCGCGGACTTGGTGGACTTCAATGCCAGCTCGGAAGTCAGCCTGGCGCGCTACAGCACGGCGAGCGGGGAAGCGACGCTGATGCTGATCTCGTACCCCACGCCGCAAATGGCTGCTGAGCATTTGCGCCGCATCGATGCCGCGCATCAGATGAGCCAACCGCAATCAGGTGTGTCCAGCGTTGAGAGTTCAGGTTCGTTCTTTGATAAGAGGACGGGGCCCATTGTTGCGATCGCAACTGGACCTGTTTCCGACGGCGATGCGAAGTCTCTGCTGGGAAGGGTCAACTGGGAAGCGAGCGTTACCTGGAACCAGCCGACCGATAATGCGCAGGCGCGCGACCTGTACATGCTGATTCTCAACATCGTGGTTCTCTGCGGGATTCTCGCAGGACTGGCGGTGGTGGCCGGCGTGGCGTTCGGGGGAATTCGCATTTTGATGAAGCGCTGGTATCCCGACAAGATCTTCGATCGCCCCGAACAGATGGAATTCATCTCGTTGCACCTCACCGAAACGGTGGTCAAGGGAGCCTCCCAAAGCGGGACGGATGGGGGTCGCCCGGCACCCCAGAATCGCTCCTAGTTTCCTCCAAACATCGTCCGAACTCGGGGTAAGTAGCTTTAGATAGATCGGCTTAGGACTTCCCTGGAGGGCTTTTGTCTCAATTTGCTACACTCGCGAGGGATATTGATTGGTTCTGTAACTCATTGAAAACAAAGACATTTATTTCACAAAAATCCCTTGACACCCCTGTTTTTAGACTCATAAGATTTGCGCAGAAAGTTTTGACGGATTTCAAAGCTCCGTTGGAACTATTCTCCCTTGAAGAAGAGGCTGCCCTGTTGCCGGGTGGCCTCTTCTGTTTATGCATTCGTTTATTGCGCGGCACGTAAACTCCTGGATGCCCACACAGTTTTGATGAGATGGAACTGTGGCGCGCTTTCTACGTATCAACTGTTGTAAGTATTTTGTAGCGAACAGACGTGGCGGAAAAGTTCGGGGAGGAATTCATGTTCTGCGATGGATGCGGCACGGCAGTACAGCCAGGTCAGGCGTTTTGCAGCAAGTGCGGCAAGCAGATCGTCGGACCAGTGTCGCTCATGCAGCGCCGTCCCGGACGCGTGCAGGAGCATTTCCGGTTGGTGGGCCTGTTGTGGTTGGCGCTGTCGGCGTTCACCACGATCGGCGGTGTGATCCTGTACGTCATTGCGAATACGTTGCTGGTACACCTGCGCCGAGCGGGAATCGAGGGTGGACCGCCCGCGTTCCTGACTCCCCTGTTGAGCACAGTCGCAATTCTATTGCTGGCCAAGGCTGCATGCGGGTTCATTGCGGGATGGGGACTGTTGCAGCGGGAGCCGTGGGCTCGCGTTCTCGTTCTGGTCGTAGCTTTTGTTTCTCTGTTCACTAACATTCCGTTCGGAACGGCGCTCGGCATCTACACGATGTGGGTCCTGCTCCCCGCCGAGTCGGAGCAGGAGTATGAAGCGATGGCAGAGGCGCGAGCGGCATAACCGAGCCTCGCATCTCTGCTTTACGCTTTTCGGCCCCTAGCTCCCAATGGGACTGCGATTCACGCGGGCATCCGATCTCGCGTGGCTGGCGTCGCAGGAGATGACGGGCGAGGCGTGAACGTTGTAGTCGACAACTCGACCACGCTCTGCATGCCAGTTCAATGAATTAGTCGAAGCTATAATCGCCTTTCCATGCTTCTGCTGCGAAAGTGGCGACTCCACGTATTCGTGTTGGCGGTCGCCTGCTTTGTGCCTTGCCTCTCTGCGGAAATCCGCGAGACACGCGTACACCTCGGTAAGAAGTTCCAGTGCGTTCATGGTGGCTTCTCAATGATTGGGGGAGGCCAGGTCTGTGGCACACAGGGATATGCTCGGGTATTTACCGGAAGCGTCAAGTCCGCGATTGAGATATCCGATACGGACAAGCAACTCACATTAATCCCAGACGAAATATTTAGCGGTGACCGAGCCAGCGAGGTGACGGCAACGGTGGACCAGGCTTGTATGCCCCAAGGTCAACCAGAGATTCAGGCTGGTCAGAAATGGCTCTTCTATCTTGGGGAAGACGGAGACCTTCCTTTTGACAGCCCAAGCAAGCCGTTATCGGAGGCGCAAGACGATATCGCCGTCTTGCGACATTTGGCCCGTTTGACCGGCCATCAGGCGATTATCACAGGTAATGTTCAGAGGATTGGGGAGACGAAAGATAAGTTGAATCCGGTTGCCGTGACAAATCGCAAGATTGTCGTGAAGGGCGTGTTAGGAGAGTACGTCGCGTTGACCAACTACAACGGGCACTTCGAGTTCGAACTTCCTCCAGATGCCTACGAAGTGACAGCGAACACGGAACCCGGTCTGCGGGAAGCAGAGAGCATCATGCCGAGAGGCAGCACGTATATTGCGAACGGCGCATGCCTTAACATAAATTTCACTCTTCTCACGGACGGAAGGCTCGCGGGCCGAGTTACGGCCAAAGACGGGAAGCCTGCGCGCTTCGTGAAGGTCGCGATCATCCCGATTTCTCCCGTGCACCCGCAATTCACAGTTGATGCGGACGAGTATGGGCATTTCGAGGTCGGAGGCCGGCAACCCGGTCAATACATCATCGGTGTTGGCCTCTTGGCTCCGTTCGATAGTGCGGAGTGGAAATCCCGCGTCTACTATCCGGGCGTGCCCAACCAACGACAGGCGAAGATAATCGAACTTGGCCACGGCGAGTGGCGCACCGACCTGAACTTCAAACTCCCATCGATTTCCAGTGGTCCACGCCGGGCAAAACTGGCCTCGCCCGAAGATCCGAAGTAGTTCTTCCATATCTCCATCAGAGTGTTGACGCTCGGTCTGCTTCTTAACTCGCGTCCGAAGATCGCCTCATCTAATGCTCGTCAGAAGTTGCACTGTCATGAGCGCGAAACGCCGCCTCCTTCCTACTGATCTTTTTGGCAGCCAATTGGACTGCCGTCTGAACGAATCCATCGGGTGCACGGATTTAACAAGAATGTGACCGTTCCGTGACAAGTGCATTGCGTCGCCAGAGCTAAGGTATGCGGCAGTTCAATTCGACAGAAGCAGCAGACCTGAACATGACAGATTTTCAAGTCAACAGCATTAGTCAGGTGACGCAGTTCGGGGAAATCTCCCTGGATTTCCGAAGGATGGAACTCTGTCGCGCCGGTCAGCCGGTTCAGATCACTCTCCGGGAGTTCAAAGTGCTGAAGTTTCTAGTTTCCCGACCGAAGATTGTCATATCCCGCCAACGGCTCATCTCTTGTGCATGGCCCAAGCGCAAGCGTGCCAGTTACCGCACGGTCGATAACTGCATCGCGAAACTGCGGCAAAAAATCGAGAGCAATCCTGACCGTCCCGCGTTTATTCGAACCGTGCACGGGGTCGGCTACAGATTTGTACCTCAGGACGACGACTACGCCGCTAGCAGCGTGTTGCTGACTGCGGGTGCGGAGGCAAAATGAGAATCGGAACTTTCAAGAAAATCCGCCAGCAGTCGTTGGTCTTGGTGATTCTGCTGGCGGCCATACCATCGGCACATGGAATTCCCGCTTTCGCCCGCAAGTACGGCCTGCCCTGCTCCGCATGTCACGAAGCGTGGCCCATGCTCAACAATTTTGGCCAAACCTTCAAAGACAATGGATACCAGCTGGGCAACGGGCGTGACGCTCCGATCTATCAGGACCCTTCCTACTGGCCGATTATGTTTCGGACGATCCCGCAGTGGCACCGCGAGAACAACAATCGGCAAGCGGTGGACATAGTTCCAGGCAGTGGCGGCAGCGGGCTGGTCGAGGGATCGGTAACGACATCCGGCTTCGACCTGGGTGGGCTTGACGTGATTACGGCCGGGACGCTTTATCAGAACATCTCCTTCTTCATTCAACCCTTCATCGGGAACAGCAGCATTAGCTTGTCTCAGGCCTGGGTCCGCTTCGACCATCTTGCCGGATCTCGCTGGTTGAATTTCAAGATGGGAAGGTTCGAACTTGACGAACCCATCTCTCAGGAGCGTTCTCTCACGCTCAACAACACCGGAGGCTTGTACCAGACCTATTTCTTCACTCCACCGGGCGACAACAATTTCTTTGCGGGTATTGGTTTTCCGCAAATCGGTGTCGAGTTGCTAGGGCACTCGGAGAACGACGCCACCCGATATTCGGTCGCGGTTGTGAGCAATAGCAATGGCGCCGGAGGGTCGCCTGCGAACGGAGCGTATGACGTCTATGCCAACTTCAATCAGTCTTTCGAGGCACCTTGGTTGGGAAGGCAGCAGGTCGGTCTTTACAGCTTTTTCGGAGAGTCTCCGACATACTTCCAGACGCATGGAGGCGCGCCACTTCCTGGAACAGGCACGGGAAATCGCAGTTTTTATCGCATCGGCGCCTATGGACATTGGTTCGTGAACAAGGCTGACTTCTACACCTTCTTTATGCACGGCTATGACAATGTGTTTCTCGGCAATGCGGTGCCGTCCAATCAGCCATTCAGTTTGCCGCTGGGTGCTGCTGGCCCGACGTGGAACGGCGGGTTCGTCGAGGGACACTACAATCCGAACCCTCGTTTGATCCTACTCGGGCGGTACGAACTGAATCGCATGTCGCGGCAGGCACACCCTGGCATTCCCAGCAACTCGGGTAACTTTGACACCTGGACTGCAGGCTATCGCTGGTATCCGATTATGAGCCCGCGCGCGGGCTTGGCCTGGCTACAGGAATATTCCAGGATCAGTAACGCCGGAGCGGCACCACTGTCCGGCAAAGACGATGTTCACAGCAGCTATCTGATGGGCTTTGATTTCGACTTTTAGGAGGGGGATCCGGTGCGCATGAAACTCAAATGGGCGGGCGCTGCGGCGATTCTTGCCTGCATATTGTGGAGCGTAACCGGCTCTGCGCAGGAGAGCCACGTCGGCAAGTTGGCGGGCAACTCGAAGCGCGGCAAAGCCCTCTACGAACGCTACTGCATTTTCTGCCATGGCGTGGACGGAGACGGGCGCGGGGAGAGCGCTCCTTACCTTGATCCGAAGCCCCGCGACTTCACCAAGGCAATGTTCAAATGCCGATCCACGCCCAGCGGAAGTCTGCCTCTCGACAGCGACCTGTATGACACTATCAGCCGAGGCGTTCACGCCAGCGGCATGCCCTCGTGGCAGCCGCTTCTGCGCCAGGAGCGCGTGGACCTGGTCGCCTATATAAAGACCTTCTCTTCAGCATTTCAGGAGGAGAAGCCGGGGGTGCCGGTCGAAATTCCACCCGAGCCGCCTTCCACTGCGGAGAGTATTCAGCGCGGCGCCGGACTCTTTCAGAGCATGAATTGCTGGTCCTGCCATGGCAAGGACGGGCGTGGCTACGGCCCGTCGGCTGCGACTCTCGTCGACAGCAAGGGCTATCCGATCACGCCTTTCGACTTTACCAGCGGATCGCGTTTCAAGTGCGGAGAGTCGGACCAGGACATGTTCCGAGATTTGGTCACTGGGCTTGATGGAACCCCGATGCCGTCGTTTGCTGCCGCTCTAAACGCGGATCAGAGATGGGACGTGGTGCACTATATCCGCTCCTTAAGTGCTCACAAGATGCATGCGAAGTTGAAGATTGAACCCGTAGGAAAATGACCTTCAACGCCGGAGCGCCACTTTTCGGCGCTTTTCGTTGTGAGTCGTTAAGGATGTTTAACCGAAAACTTTCTAAACCCTAAAAAGGTGGGATTTCCAATGAAATTGAAATCGGCATTCATTTCTGTGTGCGTTCTGGCGGTGTTATCAGTATCGGTTGGGATGTTGTCGGGGTGGGCTGGCCCCGTGGGCGGCTCCTCGGTGAAGGGCACCGTGAAGTTCGAGGGGACTGCACCCAAACCGGCGAGAATTGACATGTCGCAAGATCCACTGTGTGCCAAGGCGCACCCAACTCCCGCAACGACGGAGGAGGTCGTGGTCGGAACCGATGGAGGCCTGGCGAATGTGGTCGTTTATGTTTCTGAGGGGCTCGCAACGCACGACTTTCAGCCTCCGCAACAGCCCGCCGTGCTGGAGCAAAAAGGCTGCCAATACAAACCGCATGTGCTGGCTCTCCAAGCCAACCAGAAACTCGATGTCGTGAACAGCGACGAGACCACACATAACATCCACCCGAGTCCGAACAACAACCGGGAATGGAACATGACGCAGCCTCATGGGATGCCGCTGGAACAGACATTCGCGCGTGAAGAAATCGCGATTCCCGTCAAATGCAACGTGCATCCCTGGATGAAGGGCTACATCGCGGTGTTTAAGCATCCGTTCTTTGCTGTAACGGACAAGAATGGAGGCTTTGAACTGAAAGACCTTCCCCCGGGCACCTACACAATCACGGCGTGGCAGGAAAAGTTGGGGACGCAGACTCAGAAGGTGACGGTGGGAGCGAGTGAAGTGAAAACGGTCGATTTCTCATTCAAACAGTGAGCAGAGTTAACGTCCGGTTACGTCGTGCTCGTCTTGACGGGGAACATACAGGGAGCACACGCACCTCTTACAGATCTCGTTGGCTGCGACATCGAGGTCCGCGCGAAAGGACAGAGCTTCTGGACCGTTGATGATCTCTGTGAACGCCTGCCGATGAATGTTCCCCAGTACCGGATGGAAAAAGCAGGGCCGCACATCCCCCGAGGCTTCAATCACGGCGGAGACCCAGGGAGCGTTGCAGCGTGGCGCGACGTTCTCGGCGTGGCCCAGGTAGGCGCGAAAATGTTGGACGATGCGCCGTAATTTGCCAGGGCTCTCGACGACGAATCCTGATTCCAAAACAGTGGGGTGCTCTTCGATGAGCCGTTCAACCTCGGCCGCCAAGGCATCGACCTCCTCAGGCACTAACGCGACGCGGTTTAGTCGATCGGGCAGCCAGCCTTCAGGGCGGTTGAAAGCGGACGACGTGAGGTCAGCGGCCAGAAACGAAATTGAGGTCAGGCCGATCTCTTTCGCCGACTGGGTGACCGCCCGCAGCGCACGGTGATTCGCTTTTTGCACGGTACAGCGGGCTCGAACCGGCATGTCAGGACGGATCTGGCGTAGAGCTTTGACTCCGTCTGAGATTTGCTCAAAGGCATTGGGAATACGGCGAATAGTATTGTGCATCGCCGGAGGACCATCGAGCGAGACGATTACGTCATCCACGCTGTCAGCGACGACCTGAGCTTGAGATTTCAGTAACAATCCGGCTGTCAAAAGGGTGACTCGGCTTCCCGCTGAGCGAACGATTTGCGCCAGGTAACTCCACTTTTCATTTAATTGGGGCTCGCCCCCGGAAAAGACCACCCAGCGCACACCCAGTTTCTGGAATGAAGTTAATTGTTCTTCGAGGTCAGAAGGCGTGATCTCTCTCGCCTCACGGATACGCCAGATATCGCACATCACGCAGCGACAATTGCACTGGTTGTGAGGAAAGATGACCAATACAGGCAAGGCATGAATCTGATGCGACGCGAACGCAAGTGATTCTCGCGGAGCTGCGATGGATACCAGGGCGGTCATTTCTTAATCACCACCGAAAGCCGTTTGCTCGCGCTGCAGGCGCACGAGCACGTGATCGCCAAGCGACCGAATTCCCGGGCAAAGTCCAAGCCACGAGTCGAACTGCTCACACAGTTGGAGCAAGCGCGGATGCCGCCGGGCCCAAGGTTCGAGGTAACTGGGGGGAACAGCAACTCCGATGCCCCGCACCGATTTCAGCCGAAACTCGGGGGCAAATGCGCGTGCGAGGGTTGTTACAGAAGGATAGTGGACGTGAACGAATGCGCCGTCGGCAATTCTCGCGCTGATCCCTTCTGGTTTGAATCGACGGAATGCCTTGTCTCTATTCCATTGCCCGAGATACCACAGCATTTCCCACATACAGCAGGGACCCATCCAACACAAGACGGCAGTCGCGCCAGGTTTGAGCCGTCTGGCGAGACCGTGAGCTACCCCCTTGAGGTCATCGACACAGTTGAGCGCGCCAAAGTTTGAGAAAGCGCCATCGAAGAGTTCGTCCGCCGGAAGGGCAGCGATGTCTTCCACGCGAAGTAGACGCGGCCGCACCAGTTTCTGTACTCGGCGCTGCTGAATCCTGCGTGTTGCCACGTCAATCATCTGAGACGAAGGGTCGCAGGCAAGCACTCGGATATTGCGTTCTGCCAGGAAACACGCGTCGACACCCGTTCCACATCCGATATCCAAGATATGGTCGCCGGGCCGGAATGTCTTCGCCAACTCACGCCAAACTGCCCCGCGCTGGGCCCGTCCGATTGTCGACGTGGTAAAGGTCTGATCGTATCGAGCGGCGACGGCGTCAAATGGAGCGGCTAGCCCTGGTTGTGGCATGGCAGACATTGGACTCAAGCCTCAACCTCGGTGCGAGTCGCTTGCAAACCAGCTCGTGCCTCGGCAATTCCGTTGCGCAGCGCGGCCAGTTGTGCGCCGTCCGCGTCCGGCTTGGGTTCCAGGCGCTTCAGTTCCACTGCACTGCGGAGCAACTTATCAGCGAACTTATAGAACTGGCGCGAGTGCCGGTTGCGGATGCGAAACTCCCGATCCGAGCTTGCGCTCCAAAGCTTGAGGCCCTCCACCCGGTCGGCTACCTCAGAAAAATAGGGCGTGCCCTTGATGGGATAGGCCACCGTAGTGAAGAAGATGTCGGGATCGGTGTTCTTGACGTGCTCCACCGTGGCTTCGATATCTGACATTTCCTCGCCCTCATAACCCCACATCAGGAACATTCCGGTTTGAATGCCCACCGATCGACAAAGCGCCACGGCAGTTTGTACTTGTTCTACCGTCACACCACGCTCCATGGCGTCCAGGATCCGCTGCGAACCGCTCTCTGAACCGATCCAGACGCGGAAACATCCCATCTCGGCCAATGTTTCCACCACCTGAAGGTTCAGCCGGTCGGCTCGCGAAATGCATTCGAATGGCAACTTCAAACCGCGGCGTTTCAGTTCGGCTGCATATTGAAACAGCCAGCCGTGGTGAATGGTGAAGACGTCGTCGGCCATCCACGCCATTTGTGGCTGGTAGCGGTTGATCAGCCATTCGAGTTCGTCGGCGACCGATACCGGCTTCCTACGGCGATGCGTTTTGCCAAAGACTTCGTGGCTGCACCATTTGCAATGGTAGGGACAGCCGCGAGCGGTGATCAGGGAAACGGATCCCATCCCGTGGTGCTGGCGCCAGATGTCCACGTAGCGAGACATGTCGATCAATTCGCGAGCCGGCCACGGCTGCGCATCGATGTCTTTGATTTGCTCGCGTGGCTTGGTGCGCACCACAGAACCGTCCGGCGCCTGGAACGCGATCCCGTCGATGTTGTGCAGCTTGTCGAGCGCGTGCGACTGAAGCGCCGGCAACAGTTCTTCCAGCGTAATCTCGCCCTCACCGATCACGACGACATCCGCTCCTGCTGCCAAATATTCCTGAATATAGGCGCTGGGCTCCGGTCCCCCGACGACGGTTTGCCAGCCCAGTTCTTTAGCGACCCGGAGAATTTCGACCACATTCGGCCGCGTCATCAGATTCGCATAGATACCGAGAATGGACGGCGGCCCCTGCTTCAGGAGGTTCCACAGATCCTGGCGCGATGAAAACGTGGAATCGAACACTTCGGCCTGCAGGCCCTTTCGGCGCAAATGCGAGCAGATGTAAAGGATCCCCAGAGGCGGATAGGGCTTCATGATTTGAAGCTCCTTGGGGTCCTCGTAAAGGAAATAACCGTGAGTGAGAAGGATGTCCATGATGGCGATTAACTGGCGAGAACGTTCAGCAGTTCGTCGAAGTTTGTGGCATAGCTTTGGGCCTGCAGCTGGACCAGCTTTTCCTCCGTGCGGCTCTCCAGCACCGTGGGCCTTGGATTACGGCAGGTGCTTTCCAGGTGCATCACGCGTCTCCAGAGTTCCTCCGGCTCGCGGCGGGCGTGCTCTCTTTGTGCAGCTGTGGCTGAACCCGAGTTCCAACAGTCGACCTGTGCATGTAAAGCATCGTGCAAGGCGCGATAAAACTCGTTGGTGTAGGCACCCTGAAACATCATGGACAGGTCTTCACTATCGGACCAGTTGGTCTTCTCTCCGAGCTGCGCCTGCACGTGGTCGAAGAATTTGGTTCCGGGAAGTGGATATGAGACCGAGACGCCAATGTCGTCGGGACGAGTGTCGCGAACGAGCTTGATGGTGTTCTGAATGTCCGCCCAGGTTTCACCGGGATATCCGAACTGCAGGAAATAGCAGGCTCGAATCCCTACGCGCCTGAGATTTTCCCGGGCTTTGGCGATTTGATCGACGCGCGTGCCTTTGTCCATGGCATCCAGAATCTTTTGTGATCCCGACTCAGCGCCCATCCACACTTCGGCACAGCCAGCCCGGCGCAGGGCAGATACGTTGTCGGGAGTCATCAAGTCGACTCGAGATTGCATTTTGAAAGGAATCGCGGCGCCCAACCGCTGCACCTCGGATGCAAGCTCCCGGACCCACTTCGGGCGCAGGCCAAAGATGTCGTCGGCAAACCAGAGATGTTCGGCGCCGAAGTCGTACTTCAGTTGGCGCATCTCTTCCGCGACGCTTGCCGCGGAGCGAACGGAGAATGAGTCTCCATAAATCGGCTTCGCACACCAATTGCAGCGATAAGGACAACCGCGACTGGCCACAATATTCAGAGAAAAATATCCGTGGGCCGACTTCCACGTCTTTCGGTACTGGTCGGCATCGATCAAATCGCGCGTGGGGAACGGGAGGTGATCCAGATTCTGCATCAAGCCGCGCCGCTCCGTCTTCACTACTTCTCCAGTTTCTTTATTCAGATAGGCCAGACCAGCAACGTGGTCTAGCGCGTCGTCATCTCCCTTCAGAAGATAGTTGACCGCTTCCAGCAGAGTCTGTTCCGCTTCCCCAAGCAGCACACAGCGGAAACCTTTCTGTAGATAGTCCAGAGCATGATCGGAAGCATCCGAGCCATTCACGAGCACGGTGGCACCAGCCTGCTGGGAGGTTTCGAGAATGTGATACGCGACGTCGCGCATTCGGGTCAGGCACATCTTGGAGAGAAAGTTGAAATTATCTTCATAGACCACAACAATTCTCGGTCGATGCTGCTCGAGAGCAGCCTGAAATCCCGCTCCCGGATCGTTGAGCATGGTGTCGAACACCGTGACGGAGAGGCCCGCGCTGCGCAAGAGCGCGGCAGCATAGAGCGTGCCGAGCGGAGGATACGGCTGCATCTTCCGCATTTGCTTGCGGTCGTAGTAAAGGTGATAAGAATGGGTCAGTAGAACGTCCGCCATTTTAGTTGCCCCTGAATCGAATCAGCACACTTCCTGCGTACGCTCGGCCAGAGGTTGCCCAGTCAAAAGCGAACGTCGGGTGACGACTTTCTCCACGGCACGCGACAACCACAGCTCCCACGGAAACGAATAGCGGCTCTTGCCGATTCGCCAACGGACGGGCGCTCCAAGTAGCTGCTGTACACTCCGCCGTGCCCATGGGATTTTTCTTGTGACCTTTCGAATCTGGTTGTTGAGCAGGAAGTACTCCAGACTCCGGCGCAATCGTCGCAACTCTTCCCCCCGCAGCCAGGGCAGAACGTTCGTGCCGAGGGCCAGGGTTTCCCATTCTTCAAGAGACTGGGGCTCACGGACGCCCATTTCCTTGAGCTGCGGCCAGATGGGAATCCCCGGATAGGGTGTAAAGATGTTGGGCGAGAAACTGATGTTGGGATACTCCTTGGCGATACCGCTCATGACCCGAAACGTCTGCTGGCGTTGAGCCTCGGTCTCGCCGGGATAGCCCAGAATGATGTTGAAGACGACGGGAATCCCCGCCAGGTGTGTCTTGCGGGCGGTCTCCACCATCTGTTCTACGTGTTGAAACCGCTTGTTCATCAGAGCCAGCACTTCCTGGGAGGCTGACTCGGTGCCGAATCCAATGTGGTTCACGCCACTTTCGGCCAGCAACTGCACGTCGTCATCGCTCATCAACGCGAGAAAATCCGTGGAGGTTTGGAAGTCCCACTGAAACTTGACTCCGCTCGCGATGATTCCCCGGGCGATGGCCACCGCGCGCTTGCGATCGACCAGGAAGTTGGAGTCGAAGAGCGGGACGTGATGGATGTTGTAGCGTGGAACCAATTCGGCCAAATCATTGACGACGCGTTCGACTCGATAGGCGTTAAAGCGCCGTTTGTAGAACACCTGGTCAGTGCAGTAATTGCACTGGTAGGGGCAACCCACGCTGCTGGTGTACGCGAGTTGCCGCACGCCGGAGGCACGGGCATAAATGCCTGGATCTGCTAGATGGTATGCGGGCGCCGGCAGCGTATTGATGTCCGCCACGGAACGTTCCGGCTCGTGAACGATTTTCCCGTCGCCGTCTTTGAATGACAAACCACGGATTCCGTGCCAATCCTGCCGGTTTGCGATTCGCTGAGCCAGTTCGAGCAGGGTCAACTCACCTTGGCCCCTCACGATCGCATCCACAAATGGCTCATGCAACGTCTGCTGCGTGGCCAAGCTGGCGTGCCAGCCACCGAACACGATGGGCAAGGTTGGCCGCAGCCTCTTGACCGCTTTGGAGACTCGTACCGCGGCCCCGATATGCGGCCCGGTCAGAACCGAAATGCCGAGCAGGAGAGCGTCTTCCGATTCACGCAGAATGGTCTTTTCGTAATCAGGGGAAAGCAGATTATCGACGAGCTTGACTTCGAATCCAGCCTGCAGCAAAGGGGATGCGAGACAAAGCAGGGATAAGGGTGCACCCAACGGCGGGCCGTCGTAGGGCGGGTAGAACAAAACGACTTTGTTCGTCCCGGACAAAGCGCTTCACTTTGGAAACTTCGGCTACAGCACTCTAGGTTGGACGGCTCTGCCGATTTGTCATCGGATTGTCAAATGTCTGTCACTTTGCGGGGACTGAGATGTACGGTTCCAGGCGGGCGAGGAAGCCGCGAATTCTATGCGGTTGCTGCAATTCAAAATTGCAGAATTTTGACAAAACTGAGACAAATCGCGGCTCCGCAGTTGGTACCGTAGCGGCCGTATTCAGTCTCACATGAATAGGTCCGTCTGCTGGCGCAACAGCGGTGGGGTTGGTGTCGGAAAATGATTCTTTTCTATAATCCGAAGGCAACCAGGCCGCGCAATCGCCGATTTCCATTGTCGATTCTTGCGATAGCGGCGGTTGTGGAGGGCAAGGAAGAATACGCCATCGTTGATGGCAACCTGGATCCACATCCCACCGAGAGTCTCGTTGCCATCCTCAAGGAATGCCCAGTCGAACTGCTTGCGGTTACGGTGATGCCGGGGCCGCAAACCGTTGGCGCAGTCGCAAGCTGTCGCGAAATTCGTTCGCGGTTTCCGGGCCTACCCATTGTTTGGGGAGGCTATTTCGCCTCCAACTACACCGCGGCCGCTTTGAACGCGAGCTATGTGGACTATGCGGTGCGGGGCCAAGGAGAACAGACGTTCCTCGAACTGCTCGAGGTAATTCGCGGGCACCGCGATCCTAAAGACGTAGCCGGACTCTCCTACAAAATGCCCGACGGGACGGTGCGCCAGAACCCCGAGCGCCCCATGAGGAGTCTTGATGATTTCCCGTGGTATCCGTATCACCGCCTGCCGGCGGAGCAATACCTGCTGCCGACCTTTCTAGGGCGGCGGACGGCGGTTCATCAGGCGAGCCTGGGGTGCCCTTATCGTTGTAACTTCTGCGGAGTGGTGACGTTTTCCGGCAGCCGCGAAAAGATGGAAGCGCCCGCTCGCACCGAGGGCATCCTGCGACATCTAGTGAAGAGTTATGGAGTCGATGCCGTACAGTTTTACGACAACAACTTCTTCCTGCGGGAAGACCACACTCGAGAACTCGCTGACCGCCTGGCGCCACTGAATCTGCGCTGGTGGTGCGAAGGGCGAACCGACGTCATGATGAGGTATTCGGACGGCACGCTGGAGGCGCTGCGACGGGCTGGCTGCACGATGATCTTTTTTGGGGCGGAATCAGGCTCGAACGCAATCTTGAAGGAAATGAACAAAGATCTCCGTGCGGAGGACACTCTGGCACTCGCTTCGCGCATACGGCGGTTTGGAATTGTCCCGGAATTTTCCATCATCTTCGGAAATCCCAAAGATCCGGATGGAGACACGCGCGAATGCATCGGGTTTATACGGCAACTGAAGCGCTTGAACCCCGATTCCGAGATCATCGTCGAGCACTACACACCTGTACCACAGCGTGCTCGCATGTACGGCGAGGTGGAGGATAAAGTCCAGTTTCCGACTACTCCGGATGAATGGGCGACGGAGCATTGGCAGCGGTTTGCCACGCAGAAAGATCCGCAAACGCCCTGGCTGCGACCTGCCACGAAGGAGTTGATCGATAACTTTGAGCTGGTGGTGTCGTCCCGTTGGCCGACGGTGCAAGACATCCGGCTGCCGCATTGGGGTCGACTCGCGTTGAAGGCGCTGAGCAGTTGGCGCTATCGCCTCGGAGTGTATAGAGCGCCGCTGGAACTGAAATGGATGCAGCAGGTCATCGAACTGCGGAAACCCAAGGCAGAGAGTCTGTGAGCACTTCGACGAATGTCGATCGTGATTTCGCGGCAGATGACGAATACGAGCCTCCCGCGCCCGGCGGAGTTCGCAGGGTTTCTGCTGCTGAGGGTTATGAATGTTGGGCTCCGATCTATGACAACGCTCCCAATCCGCTGCTGGCGCGTGAAGAACGTCATCTGTCACCCCTGCTGACGAACCTTCGCAACAAGTCGGTCTTAGACCTGGCCTGCGGCACAGGCCGATGGCTGGAAAGACTCGTGGCGCAGGGCTGCGCGTCGGGGATGGGAATTGATTGTTCCATCGCCATGCTACGAGTTGCCGGAAGGAAAACTGCGATCAGAGGGCGGCTCGCGAAAGGCCAGTGCGAGAACCTTCCGCTTCCCAGTGCATCCTTCGACCTCGCGCTCTGCTCATTTGCTGTGGGACATATCCGAGACTTGGGGTCCATGGCGTGCGAGTTGGGACGCGTCACGAAATCTGGAGCCGATGTCTTCGTGAGCGATCTCCATTGCGACGCATACGCGAGGGGCTGGCGGGTCGGTTTTCGGGACGGTGCCACGGCGGTCCAAATCGAAATGCGCCCCCGTGCAGCCGAGGAGATCGTGCACGTGTTTTGCTCAAACGGCTTCCAGTGCTTGACGCACGAGCCGCTGTGCCTGGGTGAACCAGAAAGGCCGCTTTTCGCGCAGGCCGGCAAGTCTCATTCGTTCGTAGAGGCCTGCAAATTGCCCGCAGTCCTCGTTTGTCACTTCCGGCGGATCGGAACGGGAATCCATCGGAGCGCACGGTGAAGTCCTCTCCGGTGCAAAATGTGGTCGGTTTTTTGAGTTTTTCAGGCGACCACCACGACCATTTCAGCGCGATGGAGAAGTTCAGCCGGCGGCAGTGGAAGCATGTTCTGCAGTGGCTCGATGATGCAGGCTTAGCCTTTTACTTTTTGCAGAAGCTCAGGGACACGCACGCAAGTGAGGTCGTCCCCCCTTTGGTCTTGTCTCGTTTGGAGCGGAATTTCGCGTGCAATCAGTTGCGGGTCGACGAGATGGCGCGCCGGTTCGACACTATCAATCACAGGTTCAACGATGCAGGCGTGCGCTATACGGTGATCAAGGGGTTCTCTCTCGTTCCGCAATTTTGTCCGTCTGCTGCTCTTCGGCATCAGGCCGACCTCGATTACCTGGTCGACGAACAGTCTTTACCGGCTGCGCGCAGTGTGTTGATCGAAGTGGGATATCGCTCGCAGGACTCCCGGTCGAGCAAGGAATCAATCTTCGTCACTCCGGGAAAAAAGCCGTCACGCGGCGATGAGCAATATTCACCGCGATCGCCGCACGCGGTCGAATTGCACACGGACATTTGGGACAGTGAGATGCACAGACTGCCGCCAATTCCGAACCTGTTCTCGGTGTCGGAAGCAAGGATGCATCGCTGGAACGGCTTCACGTTTCCTGCTCAGTCGGATGAGGATGCCTTTCTGCTGCAGGTATTACATGCGTGCCACCATTTCTTTACTCAATGGATACGACCGTCGTGCCTGTTTGAGATCGGGTATTTCTTGCATCGGCGAGCTTTGGACACGGAGCTGTGGAGCGGGATTGAGCAGCGAGCCGGCGATAGCGCTATATTGCGAGAATTCGTGGTGATCGTAACGGAAGTGGCGTCGCGGCTCTTTGCCGCGCCGGTTCCCAAACTGATCCAAGGTTGGAGCGCTAGGATTCGTCCGGGACCTCGCACGTGGATTGAACATTATGCACGGGAGTGGGTCTTGGGTGGGTTACCGGTTTACGAGTTCAGATTGTTTCCCAGCTCAAAGCTCGCCATATTTCTCCATCACCAGTACAGCAGCGAGTGGGCGCAAGAATCACAGGGTCAACGGATGTTGCCGTCGTCGCGCCTTTCGCGGATCGCTTCGTCCATAAAAACTCACCCGTCACTTGTTTTGAATCCGAGTTGGTGGAGACGCCAGCAATTGGTGAGGCGAAGCATTTTCTTTGCCTTGGCAGGGCTGCGCTACGTGGCCGAGATTCCGCGCTGGAGATGGCGGAATCGAGCGAACCGGCAGACTACCACTCCTGCTCCCTGGCCAGCGGATTCGTTTCAGTCGAAGAAGGTTTCGTGAGCCCGAAAGTACGAGCCGTCAAGAATGTTTCAGCGATTGTCACTCTTTCGTCATGAAAAACGCGCCAGAACATTCTCGCAGGCAGCGATTTCCGGACAGTCGGATTTTGCAGAGTTTTGACAATTCTGAGACAAATGCCCGGCCACCAATTGGTACCGTTTGGGTCTCGCTTCCGAGTTCGATTTGTGAAGCACGTGTGACCCGACGAAAGGCACTCCAGTGAAATCGTCGAAAAAAATCATATTCTTCGTCGCCTCGTTTTCCAGCATCGAGGCCACTGCCCCGCTTGGAATCCTGGCGATTTCGACTCCTCTCCTCGAAGCGGGATACGAAATCTGCATTATCGACGCGTCGATTACGCCGGACTACAAGAAGCGAATCATGGAGGAAGTGAAAGACGCCCTTTGCCTGGGCATTTCCCTGGTTACTGGCCCCATGATCCGCGAGACCGTTGAGGTCGCCCGGGCGATCAAGAATTGGGATCCCGATTTCCCCATCATTCTCGGGGGATGGCACCCGTCGCTGCTTCCCACGCAGACGCTCGAGGCACCTTACGTAGACATTGTTGTTCGGGCGCAGGGTGAGGAAAGCATGCTTGCGGTCGCCGATCGTTTGCGGGACGATGCGTCGCTGGCGGATGTTCTCGGTATTGGGTTCAAGATTGACGGCAAGCTCCACTTCACTCCCGAGCGACCGCTGAAAAGGCTGGAGGAGATGCCGGCCAAGGCTTACCATCTTGCGGACTTCGACGCTTACGAAAAGATTTGTGGCCGACGCTGGGCCATGTACGTCTCCAGCCTGGCATGCCCCTTTAATTGCGCCTATTGCACGAACGCCGGAGTCTACGGACGCAAGTGGAACGCGCTGCCTGTCGAACAAGTGGTCGCCGAGACGATCGAACTGACGCGACGTTACCGGCTCGAACTGTTGTGGATGGCCGATGACAACTTTCTGGTCGATCTCGACCGGTCTCTGAAGATCGCGGAAGGGCTGATTCGAGCAGGGGCAAATTTCAAGTGGAGTATTCAAGCCACGACAAATCTGACGGCTCGCCTCAGCATCAACGAGTTGACACTGTTGCGCCGTTCCGGGCTGCATCAGATCTGCCAAGGGATCGAGACGGCGTCTCCCACGGTCATGAAGCTGATGAACAAAGATTTTCAGGTCCTCGGCGACATCTACCAGTCCACGGAGCGTTGCATCAAGGCGGGAGTGATCCCGTCGTTCAATATCATTTTTGGGTTTCCCGGAGAAGGACCGAAAGAAAGACGCGAAACGGTCAACTTCATGATGGACATTTGCCGGAAGTTCCCGGGTGCAGAATTCTGGACGAACATTTTTACCCCGTATCCAGGTTCGCCAATTTTTCATCGGGCGGCTCAATTGGGGATCGAAGTTCCAAAAACTCTCGAAGGCTGGGCGGACTATTTCCCCCGCTACACGGTTCTGCCCTGGCTCAAAGGCAGCGATCACCAGCGAGTGCAGACCATGCGAGATTACCTGCGGATTGCCTTCGATCGCGAGCCCATCGCTACCACCGGCCACGGACGATTTGCCAAGGCGGTTCAGCACCTCACGGCCTATCCGGCCCGCGTGCGTCTTAATTTCGATTTTTATAGTTTCCCAATCGAACTGTGGATCAACCGTCAGTTGAAAAACATTGTGAAATTGCCGAAACCGAGCGTAGACGCGAAACGGCTTCAGCCGGAAACGGCGCCGACTTGCACCTAACGGCTGGAAGTTGTCATTAGCGACCTGCTCACATCATTTGCGGGTTGATTGTTGGAGTATTGCCGATTTGCCATTGCCTGTAGCCTGCTTAGGAATCTCACGTCAAGCATAATCTCACAAACCAGGTAACCCGGTGCCGATCGAACGCTTACCGCAGTGGCAGATAGAGCCAAGTCAGGAAGCGACGCCCAGCCCTCGACACCGGACCAGCAGTTGGTTCATGTCTCTGATGCTGTCGGGTATTTCGGGATACCTGTACCTCAACCTCTTCGTCCTGCCCAATGTTCCCATTTTGCTGAGTGGTGACCAGGTGTTTTTCTGGATGAACGGGCAACGCATGCTACATGGCGAGCGACCATATCTGGATTTCTTCCAATTCACTCCGCCCGGCGCTGACGTTTTCTACTTTGCCTTGTTTAGAGTGTTTGGACCTCACATTTGGGTTCTCAACTTCGCTGTGCTCATCCTGGGTGTGGCTTTGTGCTGGTTGTGTTTCGTAATTGCCAACCAAATCATGGAACGCCACCTCGCTGTGTTAAGCGCACTCCTTTTCCTAACCCTCATCTACACCAGGCTCCTAAATGCGACACACCACTACTTCAGCGCTCTGGCTGTTATGAGTGCAACCGCCATCCTGATGCGGGAGGACAGTCCTCGAAGATTAGCAATAGCGGGAGCTTTGCTGGGCATAGCATCTTTTTTCACTCAGACACATGGCGCCGCAGCCCTTCTGGCGTTCACGCTTCTACTTTGTTGGGAACGATATGGTGCCGATGGCTCATGGCAGAGCTTTTGGAGAAAAGAAAGGATCCTGTTATTAAGCTTCGCCACCGCATTACTGATTCTAAGTGCGCCGTTTATCGCCAGCGCAGGCCTAAAACAGCTTTGGTACTGCCAGGTCACTTACGTCCGCAAAGTAATGGTGCATCCACCGGAAACTCATCTATTAGGGATGCCGCAATATCCGAATTTGCGAACCCTGCCGCTCCTCTTTGTGATAAGCGAATACAGCCGACACTTTTTAGTCTACGGGATGCTCCCGACGACCTACCTCGTCGTGCTAATGCGATGTCGAAGGAAACTGTTTCCTCCCACCTTTTGTTTCAGGAAGGTTGCCCTCTTGGGACTTGTGGGATCTTCTTTGCTCGGGGAATTGATCTTCAGTCTTAACTGGCTTCGCCTGTACGCCGTTTCTATGGCAGGGATTGTTCTGTTTGTCTGGGTCATAAGCACGAGTGCGCGTTTCCGGCGCTACGGCCTTATTGGCGTCTGGGCTCTGATCGTACTCCTCGGGCTGCTACAGTCGTGGTTCACGCAACATCGGGAATACATAACAGCTGAGTTGCCTGCGGGCAGAAGCGCCATCGAGCCGAACGAATTCGAAAAACTGAGCTGGGGGATGGAACATACAAAACCCGGAGAATTTGTCTTTGAGGCTAGCTGGCCCGGGATTTACATTCCGCTCGGAGTGCGCAACCCGGTGTTTCTCGACACAGCCAGCACAATGTTGAATCCACAATGAGTCGAACGGGCGATTCAGCAATTGGAGGCCAAGCAAGTGCACTATGTAGTCTGGCCGAGAGGTTGGACTATGCTGTGGACCCGAATCGTCCCAGGACCGCTAACATCGTCCCGCTTCGGACTTACGTTCATACGCGCTACCGGCTCGCGAAACTCTTCCGGGATGGCGATGAAGTTTGGGAGCGGAAATAGCCCGCGGCATTCGAAAAGGAGATGCACTGGCTGCAGGAATACTATCGACGAAACTCAGGCTGGTGTTCTTGCACTCCTCGTCGTCCAAGCTGCGCCCTATTCCTGGCGGCAGAACAGAGCAGGAGCGATAACGCATTCAAGGCCATGTCAGTGATCGGTTAGCGAGAAATCGAGACTTCAGCCAAGGCGGTTAACCCGAAACCTCGACCGCAGTCCGTAGCGTAAATAAGACGCTTCGAATCAGCCGTCCAAGCAGGGCTGATTGAGTTGCAATCGCCATGGCTTAGTTGCAACTCTTTATTTCCTTCCAGATCCATCACGTGTATCTGCGAACTTCCCTGCTGTTCACAGCTAAACGCGATCCACAACCCGTCCGGAGATACGGCTGGATAACGGGCAGAACAGGTCGGCCTTTTCAACTCCTCTATGTTCCCTGACTGAGTCGCGATGTAAAGCGCAAACCGTCCGTTCCGTCTGGAACTGAAGATTAGCCGATGGTCGGGAAGAAAACTGGCTTCTCGGACGTCATAGTCTGCTCCTGCAACTTCACGTGCAACTCCCGGATCGCTTGCGCCGACCTGTGCTCCGACTTCCTGAACCCATAAGCTGTTTCGGCCGTTTACAGCCCGCAAAAAAGCAAGGGCCGTCCCATCGCGCGATACCACTGGCTCCTGTGCATCCAGAGCTTCCGGAGTCACTTCAGTTGTCGCGTGTCCGGGGGCGGTCAGGACTCGGACGACGCGCGAACCTTGGTCCGAAGCCTGTTCGGCCCAAACGGAGTCCGTAGGTTCGGAAACGGCCGGATGAAACCAATCGCCGCCAATTCTCGGAACATCTAAAACAGATCCAGACCGAAGCCGGCGAATTGTGTAGCCATCCCGGGCCATCCCGATAAACAAGACACTGTCTGAACTGAACACAGGATCAGATGCGAACAGGTCCCCGGGCATCGTCACAACTCTTGTCCCGTAGTTTTCAAATTGGCCCCTGAGGTGCCTTTCAGTCGAAATGACGCCGACCACGACCAAGATGATCAAAGCAGAAGCCGCAACCACCACACTTGTGGAGTTGAGGTTCTCTCTCAACGATTCCTTGGATCGCGCGACTAACATCCACAGCAACAGTGCTCCAAAGATCGCCATCAATGCCAAGCGAGGGAAAAACAGCAGATTGTACCAGCCCGTCGGTGATACCCGAGGAAATTGAATCGTCGGGCCACAGATCAGGGCATAGATCGCTGTCGCGAAGCCTGCCAGAATAGTGTGTTGGTGAGCCAGTAGATAGTCAAGGACCAAGACCGAAGTTAGTATCAGTGCCACAAAGTGATAAGTAGCAGGCTGTGAGGATAGGAATAGCAGAAGAAACAAATAGGTTGCCCACTCGAGTTTTGCGCTGGATTCGTCGCGTGTTTGCGAACTGATCGCCCACATAAAGACGACGAAGATCAACCCGTGAGCTAGAGGTTGGAGAAGCGCATAGAGCCATGGCAAGTGTGCCACTGGAGTTGGATTCAGATCCGGTTCGGCGATGAAGAGACGTCGCAATAGTGCAGTCAAAGAATTCCAGGCGGTGCTGTATGGATCAATCATCTCTCCTCTGAGAGACGCAGGCAGCACTTTGCGGACATAAAGCAGGCAGGCATCTCTTCCAAAGATGTAGAGCGAAATGGCCACAGCCCCCGACAGTCCCAAAACAAGACCTGCCGCCGCGCGCCACTGCTTCCTGACGATAAAGAAAATCAGAAAAAGAGCAGGATAAACCTTCAGCGCAGCCGCAATAGCGAGAATGATGCCGGCAAAGTAAGACGACCTTCTAAAATACAACCACGCGGCAAATGTGAGGAGGAGTAAAACCAGGACGTGCATTTGCCCGGACAGAAAGCTATTGCGAAGAGGAATGAGTGCTAGGAACACTACCAATGCGACCCGCTCCCAACCTAAGGTTGTAATGCGGGTGAGCAGAAAAGCCGTCAGCAGCAGAAATACAAGATTCGCCAGCAGCCACCGGTGTTTTGCCTCAAGTGGTGGAAGGGAAGACCAGGGCGTCACCGGCAATACCGAGGGAAGGGTTAAGTTGATGAAAGAGACTAGCCCCTGGTCGATACCAACATAGTCTTTCTGACGCTGAAACCACGTCCATTCATACACTCGCTCCATCGGGAACCCGGCGCGATATAGGCGTGCCGCCAGGTAGTAGTTCGGGAAGTCTGAATTCAGATGACGCCAGGCTGGAATGAATCCGCTCACGATGAACAAGACGATTAAGAGCGCCAACAAAAGCCTCTCGGCCCACACGCCCCATGAAAAATGGCGAAGCGACTCGGGAGTCTGCGCTGGATGAGCCATGTTGCCAGGGGCTTGCATAGTGGAATTGCTCTAACCTCTATATCTAGGCTTTCGTGACTCAATAGATTCCTGGAATTACCTTGGCTGTGGTTCGCGCATATGACTCATATCGCATCCCGAACATTGTGTGTAGATGCTTCTCTTCTATCGCGATCTTATTCAGGAGCAACATCCCCCATGCGATGACCAGTAGCCACGCAAAAAAACTTGCAAAGGTAATCGCCATCGCGACCTTTCCCACAATCGCGGCCGCGTAACGGGGATGACGTACGTAGCGATACGGTCCGTGGTTCATCGGTACAAGTGAAAGCCCTTCTTGATTGAAGTATCGGGCGAGGTAGGCGTCGGTCCACATCTGCCACGAGCTTACCGCCAGATATAAAGCGAGTCCAATGGTCTGTAGTCCGGGCCGTAGCAACCATGGAGTCAGCCGCCAATGTCCATAATCCACGAACACAACCAGATCAAGCGCCATCAGCACCATAACCCACCGGGGGCCCGCGGGATCCGAATCCAACGCCCACCATTGCTCTCTAACGGGTGACGAATGAAAAACCAGCCGGCTTGACGAAAGAGAGTAAATCGACCCAAGCAGGCGCAATGCCAGATAACCACCAGAAAAATAATCCAGCTGTAACAAGGGTCGCTGGTGGCGCCACTGAGTCAGACAGGCCAGTACGAGAAGCAAGTAGCCTAGAGAGCACGTCAGAGTCGTCCAAAAGCTTGTTTTCATAGTCCTCGACTTCATAGACACCTAGACTGCGATCACCGTGGAATGCTATGCGTGCCTAGTAACTCCCGGCCGGGATCGGAGTGGTCTTGAGCCGCAAGCAAGTCCCTTATCGTGGCTGCGGCTACGGCGGGATCACTCCCATAACGCAACACATACGCCGGCAGTTCTTCGAGGGCCTGCAGAACCGTGGCCTGCTGCTCGCGAAAACACTCGTCGTCCCGGAATAAGACACTCTCGGCAAGCAGTTTCGCCAAGTCATGGTGGGCAACTCGTGAAATGTTGGGAACGTCAGAAGCTTGTCGCTCAAGGAAGAGGCAGCAGAGTGGTCGAATCGACGAACCCCAACTGCTCCCCGCGCGCTGTTTGACCAGGTGATAGACGACGAAATCCCGATGAAGACACGGATTGGTACGATCCTTGAGATCCGGAAAGAATTGCAGGGCTTCCGGACGAAAAGTAGGGGGCCAAAATCCGCCCCAGCTCCGCAGAACTCCGGCATCAAGCTCTACAAATGCTCCCTCATCTGCATGGAAGTTGAGCCCGAGCTTTTCTGCGGCATAACTGGCGCTTGTCTTTCCGTTGTTGGCTCCGCCGAACAGCAGCACCCCCTTATGCTCGCGTGCCACGCAGTTTGCCCACAGCGGGACGAGTTCGAGGGCGCCAACCGTCAAACAGAAAAGATTGTCGAGAAACGGACTAGTGAGCCCGAGTTTGTCTTCCATCAGGCTTTCCGAAACAACTCCTAGTCCCTCTCTTACTTCGATATCGACTGCCAGAAAATTCCTCTGCCCAAAATGAGCAAAACGAAGTCCATCGCCTGAGAAAGCGGATCTGCGCGGCCAGGGCTGGCCGACCTGTATGTCGGAATCGACGACAATCCTCCAAAGAAATGTCGAGTGCCCACTCGCCGCTCCTGGATAACGAGCGAACAGTTCAACCATGTGCTCCAGAAGTTTGGAATTATTTGTCTCTAAGCGTACGGTGCTTCCCATTACAGGCAGACAGGCAGTGTATGGAGTCGGCACAAAGCGGCGCATCGGATCGTTTCTGGGGTCAGTCGTTTGGGTGTGCTCTCCTGTGGCCATCACTGCTGGCGCAGGCATGGCCGCTTGGGTCGAGGTAGCCTCGACAGCACGTTTCATATTCGCTTACCCACTGTAGTAACCTTTCGCTCGCTCGTCCCTTCGCGGTACATAGTCAGACTTTCGCAAGATGTCGGCAGATTTGTCGTGCGATCAGTTGGGGTTGCCCGCCATACTGCAAGAGCCAGCATGGAAGGTCGACTATCTTCTTGATTGTCCCCGAGCGTTTTGCAGCGGCCTCGGGAAGTTCCGTTATCAACTCTCCGTTCAGCCGGCCCAGAGCTTCTGTGGACGACATCGGACTCAATCGGAATTCCGAAGTGTCCCGTCGTTCCAAAAAGATCAGTAAGGTCGGCCGGCATCTCCGAACTCGTTGCACCCCGATTAGGCATTCGGGCTCCAGCCAAAAGGCCGGCCCCCCGCTACGTGTATCGGTTAAACGCTCCTCGCGCAATTCGTCAAACCACAGGGTTGCTTCAGGGCGCAATTTGAGCGGGGTTGGAAGCCCCCAAACATTTACTTCACCATTTTTTGCGGAGCAAAACGTTCGGTCGTCTGATAGGAATCCAAAGCCCTGTTGTGAGAGTGCCAATGCCAGTGTCGACTTTCCCGCACCAGACGGACCGGCCAACAGCACGCCGTCCTGTTTGTTCGCCACACACGCACAGTGCAATTCCGCGATGCCAACCGAAGCCCCCACGATCGTGAGCAGCATTGGAAAGATCACGGTTTGCCAATATGCGAGATCCGCCGCCATCGCCGCCGAAAATCGCCCGATTACGCGACACGTGCGGAGGTCGGCAAGTATCGAACTGCCCTCGTCAAAGCCTGCAAACACTAGATGGTTCAGTCCCCGCACGTAAGGCTTCGGCCAAGGCGCTGGCGATGGGTCGGTGTCGTCAACCCAAAACCGCAGGCGGAGGTCAACAGGGCCCGGCTGAACTTCGGCGGTCTGCAACGTCTTGCGTGCGGCATCGAGCACCTGCTTGGAATTGGTCGAAAGACTACACACCGCACCCGCTGCGATGAAGTGTTCGCACAGCTTGGTCTCGGCGTCTTTGTGCAGAAAATCCGGAGGCTGCATATAAATCCTAAATTCAGGCCAGGAAACATTCCTCCGCGAAGCCACATAATATTCGTCAAGCCAGGCGAGCAGCTTGTCACATTCTTGTCAACAACTTGTAATGTTTTATTTGCGGATGCAGTGGATTGGTGGTCGCCGCTTTGTACCAGTCGTTGTTTTCCTCCCAGACGGGACATCCCACTGAGCATTTACTAGCCCCGGCTCGAAGTGCGGGTGACTTGCCACACGGCCCTGAGAGAACCGTTTCCCCCATTTTATCGACGCTTCGAATGGCTCTCGCGACGGTTCGTTCTAGCTCGCGATTTATGACAGTTTATTTACATTTCCAAGACAATTCCGTTCCTCTCGCCGAGTTAAATTCTTTCCGCAAAGCCAAATCTCAAAGGTTCTTGCATGCTACCGCTGACCTCAGATTTTCGGCTCCGCTGTCGTTCCCAGGAAAGTAGCGAAGGACGCGCGACTGGAGCAGCCCTATTCAAAGAGAGTTCGCCTGTTCGTCGCAGCATTCTTTTCTCAAACGAAAATGGGTCTGGTGTAGAGCGGATGGGTCACAATCCAATTCAAGATGGGAGTTTTGTCGTCGGTCGCGGACGTTCTCGTTTCTTCTCGTCGAGCCGTTTTCCTCGTCCGACGCGAGTCAATCAAGGTCTGCAAACAGGCATCGTTCCTGCTCTTGGTGGGTACGCTGTCTTCGTTGGTACGTCCCGGAATTAGGGGACTCAAGCACTATTGCGACGGCTGCGTGCTGTTGGAGATTAGCTGAGAAACATTAAGGGTTTAGCTCACAGCACCCTGTAAGTGAGGGGGCGAAGCTACATCCATCCGCGTCGGTCGAGGGCTCGCAATGGGCGCACTTGAATCTACGATTCTGAACGTATCAGCAGGACCCCTACCAGAAATCAGCGGGGCAAATTGGTACGCGCTGTACACCGCTCCGCGTCACGAAAAGCGAGTCGCCGATCAGATCAACCGGCAGGGGATCGCTTGCTTCTTACCTCTTTACCGCTCGGTGCGGCGGTGGAAAGACCGTCGCAAAGAACTGGCGTTGGTCTTGTTCCCCGGTTACGTTTTCGTCCGAATGTCTTTGCAGCATCGGTTGCGAGTGCTGCAACTTCCTGGTGCGGTGCGGCTGGTGACTTTTAACGGGCAGCCCGCTTCCTTGCCCGAAGCAGAAATAGAGAGCCTGCGGCAACACCTTTCCTGCCCCGGAAACGTAGAACCGCACCCATACCTCAGCGTCGGACGCCGCGTCCGAGTACGGAGTGGCCCCCTGAAAGGACTGGAGGGCATCATCCTGCGGACCAAGGACCGATGCCGCATTGTCTTGTCGATTCATTTGATCATGCGCTCGGTGGCGGTTGAAGTGGACGACAGCGACTTGGAATTCATTGCTTGAGTTCGTCCGGATTGCGGGCAAGTCGCCAGCGGAGAGAAAACAATGTCAACCCATCTGACTCTCATCCCTAAGACACGGCTCGGGAAAACCGCGAGTTGGATCGTTCTCCTGATCTTCTGCCAGTCTTCGTATAGCCAAATGAACGGGATGCCCCGCGCTCAACAAGATTCCTATACCGAACGTGATTTGAATTCAGCTACTGCCCGAAGGTGAGTGGAAGTGAAACTCGTCCATCCCAGATTCGGAATAAATAACAGAACCCCGAGAGTGATTCAGACTTCCCAATGCCCGGTGCTCCGATGCGCGTAAGCCCCGACCAAGAACTGGCCGGCTCTACCGTACTCACCGATCCAGAGCGGATCAATGGTTACGGCGAGCACGACTCGCGCACGGCCTACACCCGTCTGCGCCTCTTGCTGGATCGGCGTTTCTTTCTCCTGCGGGTGGCGGCGTATGGACTTGCCTTGGCGACAGTGCTGGCGTTTCTTATCCCATTTCGGTATGAAGCGCGCACGCAACTCATGCCACCGGACAATGAAATGAGTTCCGGTTTGGCCTCCATGATAGCCATGAGCGCCCGGAGTGGCAGCGGTTTGGGCTTGCTGGCCGGCGACTTCCTGGGCCTGAAGACTTCAGGCTCCCTCTTCATTGGAATTCTACGTAGCGAAACCGTCGAAGATCGAATTATCGAGAAATTCGATCTCAAAGCTGTCTACGGCGTCCGGCGAATGCAAGATGCAAGACGCCAACTGGAGGCGAACACAGAAATATCTGAAGATCGCAAGAGCGGAATCATTGTCATCCGGGTGACCGACCACAGTCCCCAAAGGGTGAAAGACATCACCGAGTCCTACGTGGAAGAACTCAACCGGTTGGTGGTGGAATTGAATACGTCGGCGGCTCATCGCGAGCGGGTCTTTCTGGAAGATCGTCTCAAGTCAGTAAGGCAAGATCTTGATGCTTCGGCAAAGGAATTCAGCAGGTTCGCCAGTGACAATACCGCCATCGACATCAAGGAACAAGGCAAGGCAATGGTGGAGGCCGCTGCGACACTGCAGGGTCACTTGATCGCCGCGCAATCGGAACTTGAAGGCCTGCGGCAAATTTACGCTGACAACAACGTGCGGGTTCGCGCTGTGCGGGCGCGAATTGCGGAGTTGCAGGCGAAGCTCAACCAAATGGGAGGCGGAGATTTATCCACGGATGGGACCGCCGGCAATAACAGCCTCTATCCATCGATTCGGAAATTGCCCTTGCTTGGCGTTACCTACGCAGAACTGTATCGCAACAACAAGATTCAGGAAACCGTGTTTGAGCTGCTGACCCAACAGTGTGAACTTGCCAAAGTGCAGGAAGCTAAGGAGACACCCAGCGTAAAAGTGCTGGATAGCGCGAAGCTCCCCGAGCGGAAGTCTTTTCCGTCACGATTGCTAATCATGGTTTTGGGTGGATTTCTGTCCCTAATGATGGGCGCGGTCTGGGTGCTTGGAAAGGCTGGGTGGGACAGCCTTGATCCCGCACATCCCGGGAAACTCCTGGCCCAAGATACCTACACGACAATTAAGGCGGACCTAGGGCTCGCGTCTGGGAACGGAACCCGCCTGCATCAAATGCGCGACAAGATTCTCTGGTTCAAGCGCAATCCAAGCAAACGCATGTGAGCGTGTTTTCATTTACCCAACCCTGCAACATCGAGGAAACACAATGAGGATTCTCGTTCTGGGCGGCGACGGTTACTGCGGCTGGCCAACCGCTCTGCACCTCTCCAACCGCGGCAACGAAATTGCTGTCGTTGATAACTTTGTGCGCCGTTCCTGGGATCACGAACTGGGAGCTCAGACCCTGACGCCGATTCGTCCTCTGACAGATCGGCTACGAATTTGGCACCGGCTGATGGGGAAAGAGATCGAGAGCTTCGTCGGAGATATTCTCGACTACGAATTCCTCGCTGGAGTAATGAAGGAATTCGCGCCAGAAGCGGTCGTCCATTTTGCCGAGCAGCGGTCCGCGCCATACTCGATGATCGACCGGCAGCACGCCGTTTTCACCCAAATGAACAACGTCGTCGGCACCTTGAACGTTCTGTTTGCGATCAAAGAGTTCCAGCCCGACTGCCATCTGGTGAAGCTGGGCACCATGGGAGAATACGGCACGCCGAATATTGACATCGAGGAAGGCTACATCCGCATTCAACACAACGGGCGCGAAGATGTCTTGCCGTTTCCCAAACAGCCTGGATCCTTTTATCACCTCTCCAAAGTGCATGACAGTCACAATGTTCATTTCTGCTGCAAGATCTGGGGCATCCGCGCCACGGACCTGAATCAAGGAGTGGTCTACGGCACGGTTACCGACGAGACTGCTTTGGACGAAGCGCTGGTCAACCGGTTCGATTACGACGAAGTCTTCGGCACGGCTCTCAACCGTTTTTGTGTTCAAGCAGCGATTGAGCATCCCCTCACCATATACGGCGAAGGAGGCCAGACGCGTGGATTCCTCGACATTCGCGACACGGTACGCTGCATTGAACTGGCGTGCCAGAATCCTGCCGCACGGGGTGAGTTTCGCGTGTTCAATCAATTCACCGAACAGTTTTCGGTACTGGAACTGGCTCAGATGGTGCACACCGCCGGACAGCGGCTGGGATTGAGAGTGGTCGTGGACCACCTGCCCGATCCTCGCGTGGAAGCCGAGCAACACTACTACAACGCCAAGCACACCAAGCTGGCGCAGCTTGGCCTGAAGCCGCACTTGCTGTCCGAGTCACTCGTCGATTCGCTGGTGAACATTGCCATGCAGCATCGAGACCGCGTGGATCCCGCACTCTTGATGCCACGTGTGAACTGGCGGAACAGCCGCAACGACCGCCGTTCCAAACGTGAGGTTGCAATAGCGGCAGACTGATCGAATGGCGTCCGCACAAATCACGGAAAGCGAGCCCGTCAGCGGCAGGTTGCTGACCCGCAACTGGGTGCTCAACCTCTTAGGTTGGGTCGTGCCCCTTTCCGTAGCGCTCTTCGCCATTCCGTACGTTGTGCGTGGGCTGGGCGCGGAACGATTCGGAGTACTTTCGATCGCCTCCGCCCTGCTTGGCTATTTCGGCATCTTCGACCTGGGCCTCGGCCGAGCGACCACGAAGTTCGTGGCGGAATCGCTGGCGCGGCGCGAGCCAGAAAGACTCCCCAAGGTTGTGTGGGTTTCGATTTGGGTGCAAATCGCTTTCGGCGCAGCCGGTACCTTGATCACCGTTTCTCTGATACCGCTCGCAGTAGGCCGATTCCTCAAGATCTCGCCAGCTCTGGTCGCAGAGACCAAAACCAGTCTGTTCGTGCTCTCTACCTCACTCTGCGTTGTGCTGATCGGCAATGCTCTTCGTGGTGTGCTGGAAGCGGGCCAGATGTTCAACGTAGTTAACTACGTAAAGGTGCCGACCAACACCTCGATGTTTCTGCTGCCAGCCGTTGGAGTATTCTTCCACCTGAGTCTTCCCGGGATTGTGTGGCTTCTGGTCGGCGCTCGGGTGCTCGCCACCGTGGCATATCTTGGGGCGTGTCTAAGGTACTTTCCGACACTCCGAGGGCAGTACCTTCCCGACCGCAGTTCGATCCGCCCGCTGCTTGTGTACGGAGGATGGGTCACCGTCTCCAACTTCATTACTCCACTCTTGGCGTACATCGACCGTTTCTTCATCGGATCCCTGGTTTCCATGAGTGCTGTCGGCTATTACTCGGCACCGTACGAGGCGATCAATCGAGCCTGGGTTGTCCCCGCAACGTTGGCCGCGACCTTATTCCCGGCTTTCACGAACTTGGACACCGGCGGGTCCAGGCGCCGCATGGAAGAACTATGTGCTCGATCGCTCAAGTCACTGCTGCTCATTTCCGCTCCCACGATGCTGATCCTCGCGCTCTTCGCGAAACAGATCCTGCGATTGTGGCTGGGGGTAGACTTCGCCAACCAGAGCACATTGACATTTCAGATTCTGGCGCTCGGGATGTTGATCAGTTCCGTCACACTTGTGCCTTTTAGCCTGCTTCAGGGGGTCGGACGTCCAGATTTAACCGGCATATTCAGCTTGCTGGAACTCGTATTTCAGATTGGTGCCTGCTGGTTCCTCGTGCGGCATTTCGGTATCGCCGGTGCCGCACTCGCTTGGACGCTCAAGGCTCTCCTGGACGCATTCCTGATGTTTGGAGCAGTGTTCTGGCTCAACTCGGTTTCCTTCAGCAGTCTTCTGCAGAACGGCCTTCGCCGGACCTTGTTAGCCGTGTCGTTTCTCGGTGTATCGCTCGCGATTCTGTGGCAGGCGCACGGCCCACTTCCGGTGCAGGTTCTGGCCGCGGCGACCCTCGTTCTTGGATTCATACTCGTTTCGTGGACTCACGTATTGGATAGTCGAGATCGGAACCTTTTACTCGTCACGATCTCGCATGTCAGGTTTGCGTTTGCAAGAGCCAAATAGGGTCGGCGAGACCCGCTTTCCGTAACACACTGCTTCGGATCATGAGCGTTATCGCACAAAGACAAGCAAACCTGCAGGCTGGAATACTCGGCCTGACCGCCGCAGTGTTTGCCGTGTCGTTGGCAGCCGTTACCTATCGAGGGCTTGCTGCTCCCGGGTACGCACTGCTCGGCATCGGGCTAATGGCTGTGATTTTGCTCGCGCTCTTGGTGTGTATGCAGCCACTGCTCACATTCGCGATTGCACTTATTTTCATGACCAGTCCGGCGCCGCTCCTACTTAGTTTGCAGACTTCGGCCTTAGTCAGCGGCTTTCTGCTTGGCGGGGCCACCTTGGCGTTTGCCCTGCGCACTCCGTTCAGATCGATGGCCCGAGATCCACTATTTTTGCCTGTTGGAGTTTTTGCCGCCTACGGAACCCTCAGCGGCTTTTATGGTCTGCTGCTTGGAAATGAGATCGGGTACGTGCTCGGGGACTGCTTCCAGGTGGTTGAATTCGCCGCAGTCTACTTCCTGGTGGCGCAGCTGCTGAACAATTACGACAAAGTGCAGATGCTGCTAAAGCTGCTGCTGGTTTCGATTTTGATCACCATCCTCTTGGAACTTGCCTTATTCGCACTCGGTCCGAGCGCGGGAGATCTGTTGCCTTCATGGAACGGTTCAGAATCACTGGTTCGAACGATCGACATTGATGCAACTATTCTGTTCGCGGTGCTCATCAACCTCTACCCAGCTGCTGCCTCGCGCAGGCAGCGTGTATGGATTGGGATCGCCTTGATTCCGACGGTTGCGAACATCGCGCTCAGTTTGTCCCGTGGCATATGGCTTTGTACGCTGGTCGCGGCCATTGTGTCGCTCGTGTTGCAGGCACGAAACGTTCGGATGCGATTGCTGGCGACAGCTGCGTTACTGGGAATTGGTCTGGTAATGGTGGCGGCCGCTTGGAAGATTGGCTCCGATTCTGACGTCAGCCTGCTGAGCGTTTTCGAAGATCGCCTCTTTTACGGAGTCACTCAGGTCGAAGAAGGTCTCGCTGGAACCGACAGCATGGCAACGCGGCGCTTCCTCGAACTAACCATCGTAGGGCCACAGGTTCTGGCTGAGCCCTGGATTGGACACGGTCTTGGAGCCACGTACGTCATCGGTGGCTACGCCGTGCTGGATTCGGGAACCAACGCTCCGATTGATAATCACTTCATTCACAATCTGTATCTCGTAACCGCTTTCCGAATGGGTGTGATCGGGCTTGGCTTGCTGGTATGGATGCTTTTCCGTTACTTCCGAACGGTCGTGCGTGCATCTGGCCCCATGCCGGCGGGTGTTCCTAAAGCGTTAGTCGTAGGATTTGTTGCCAGTGTCGTAGGTCAATTGTTTCTCTCCATCACCCAGCCCACGGTAATCGATCATCCCACCTGCGCACTGATTGCTTGTGCTATGGCTTTGAGTATTCGATTAGCAGCGGTGAATCCTCTGGGTTACAACCAACCGACGGAAGTGAAGAATGTCGTTTAGGTCGGGCGTCGTTGACATTGACATGGTTACGAGGCAGGCCGTGAAGGGCGTGTCAAAGGCGCTGATTATCACAGTCACCTTCCGACAGCATCAGTGCACCCTTCGGTTTCTGAACAGCGCAACACAGTTGAACGGGTTCGCCAGTTGCGATCTTCTGATTGTCAACAACGATTCCGAAGACAAATCAGCTTCCAACGTCCGACAGGCAAGCGCGGATTTCCGCAACATCGAGCTTCTGCAGTCGCCGCAGAACGGAGGGTATTTTGGCGCCGCGAATTGGGCGCTGCGGCGCTATTTGGAAAGCCACGGGGCTCCCGAGTGGGTGGTGGTGTGCAACAACGATGTCGTGTTCGATGACCCGCAGTTTCTGTCCCGTCTTTTTGAGAAAGACCCGGGCGCTCTAGGAATGATCGCTCCATCGATAGTCTCGGGGCTCACCGGATGCGATGAAAACCCCAGCATCAGGCATCGGCCCAGCCGTTTTCGCATGTGGCGTTATCGGCTCTGGCTTTCCAATTACTACATGATGTGGTTCAAGCAGTGGTTGTCGCCTTTTGTGCGCAGGACCCGCTACACGCTCAAGCAATGGTCTGGCCCCGCAGATCGCCGGGCCGCCGGACCAATCTACGCACCGAGTGGTTCCTTCCTCATCTTCAGCCGAAAGTTCTTCGAAGCGGGCGGGTTCATTGATGACGGCTCTTTCCTGTATGCCGAGGAATTCAGGGTTGCCGAGATGTGCCGCCAGTTGGGTCTGTCGGTGATCCATGATCCAGAGCTGCGGGTCTGGCATGAGGGAAGCCAGTCGACCGGGCGCATGCTCAGCCGGAGCGTGTACGCCCATCAAAAGGAAGGTTTCTCGTATGCGTTCGCCAGATACGAGAGTTCCTACCCCGAGCTTCGGACGGCTGTGCGCCCAGTCAGGATAGGGGTGCCTAATCTCACACCCGAATCGCGACCCATTCCAGCCGCAGGAGACCGGATTCGATGACGGTGGCGTCTCATTTTTTCTGGCTTTCCCTGGGCCTCGTCATCTACGTCTGGGTCGGATATCCGGTGCTGGTGTTCGTGCTGGCTTCGCTTTTTGCACGCAAGCGCAATTGCCCCGAGCAAGCGAGTGATCCTTTTGTCTCCATCATTGTTCCGGTCCATAACGAGGAACAGAAGATTGCTTCCAAACTGGGCGATTGCCTGGAACTGCTCTACCCACCCGACAGCTTGGAGATCCTGGTAGCGTCGGACGGTTCGACCGACAGAACCGAAGAAATCGTGCGCGGCTTTGCGGCTCGAGATTCTCGGATCCGCTGGCTGCAGAGCGATCGCCGCGTGGGAAAGAGCGGCGTGCAGAATCTTGCCGTCCGTCAGGCGCATGGCGATCTTCTCTTTTTTACCGATGCCAATACCGCTCTTCCGGTCGGAGTCCTGCGGACAATGGTTGGTAATATGGCCGACCCTAAAGTGGGCCTTTCCACGGCGACGGTGTTTTTCGGCGACGCCAAAGACGCGGTGGAGAAGGGACAAGGATTTTACTGGCGTTATGAACTTTTTCTACGCACCGCTGAGTCCGATCTCGGCATCCTGGCCACCGGAAGCGGACAGGCGCTGCTCGTGCGGCGGGAACTCTTTCTGCCGCTGCCCACTTGCTACGGCGATGACTGCATCATGCCTCTCGATGTCCGCTCACAAGGGTATGAAGTCATTCAGGAACGCGAGGCCACGGTATTCGACGCCATGCCCCACAGCATTGAGGGCGAACTCCGCGCGCGGATCCGCATGACCACCCGGAACTGGACCGGCACCCTATCGCGCCCGGCCGTTTTGAATCCCCTACGGTTCCCGCTCACAGCTTTAGGCCTGGTCTCGCACAAGCTGCTGCGTTGGCTGACGCCGTTCTTCCTCGCCGTCATTTTCGTGTGCAATACGCTGCCTGCCCTGCATGGGCAGCTTGTTTTTCTCTGGTGGTTGCAGGCCGTCTTCTATCTCTCCGCGTTGGTCGGTTGGGCACTAGCCAGAAAGCAGCGACCTGCTTGGGTATTCGGTTATTCGTTTTCCTTCTGCCTGGCAAACGTCGGATTTTTTCTTGGGATGGTGAAAGCATTCCGCAATCAGAAAATCGTGACCTACTGAACCGATCGTTAGGAATATTAATTGTGCTTAAATCGATCCCTTGGACTCGTTTGCCGTATCTGACCCGTGTCTGGATGGGCAGTCAATTCTCCCAATCCCTGCTGCCTGCTCGGGTAAAGCCACTGTCCGCAAGCCTCAAACTCACAGAAAATTGCCAGGCCAAATGTGTCAGCTGCAATTACTGGCAGACCCGATGGGACGATGGTCTTAACGCCGAGAAAGCTGTCGATGTTATCAACCGCCTCGGCGAGTTCGGGATCCGGTATCTGCGCTTCACCGGCGGAGAACCCTTGCTCCGGCGGGACCTCTTTCAGGTCATGCAAAAAGCAAACATGGCCAGGTTCAAGCGCATCACTCTACAGACGAACGGTCTTTTGCTGAAAAAGCTGAGTAAAGAGATTAATGATTCTCCCATTACCAAAATCGCGGTATCGATTGATGGCCTGGAAGCCTCGAATGATCTGATTCGTGGAATCAAGGGCTATTTCAAATTGGCGATGGAAGGGATTCGCCTTCTGAAAGGCAAGCAGGTCCACGTTGTGGCTACACTCAACGGGCGCTCAGCGGGCGAGTTGGAGGGATTGGCTGACGAGGCGAAGCGGGCGGGCGCTGGTTTCGCTTTCAACATTCTGGATGATCGCTCCTATTTCCTCCGCCACACGTCCACTTCCGACCTGTGGCCTGACAAAGCCGAGATCACGACAATTGTCCGCTTTCTCAGGGACAAACTCAAACGACCTGCTTACGAACTCGATTACATATTCAAGTATTTCAGTCGAGAAGCGCTGGATGAGCCGCCATGTGTTCTTGGTTTCATCGAACTCTTTGTGGTTTCCAATGGAGACGTGCTGACGGGATGCTACGTTCTCAAACCTGTTGGCAATGTGCTACGGGAGGATCTCTCGGAACTGGTCGGTTCTGAACGCTATCGCGATGCCTGCCTGGCCATGGTCCGCAGGGAATGTCCGGGGTGCACCTGCGGTATCCATGTGTCCCTAGCCTTTAAGAACGCGGCTTCTCCCTTTGCCTCCAGTCATAACCAACGGACGCGTGAAGCATTGCATAGCATCAAGTGAGGCGCTGGCACTCTACTCTACGCGCTGTATGTATGCCTACTACGATTGAAGAGACCGGAGTGATAGATAGAGATAAGGAGCGCCGCGAGCTCCGCCGTCTGCGCGAGGCCTACGAGCACCGCACTCATGCAATTCCTTCGGACCGCTACTCACGAACCAATCCTGGCCACCTCTTCGCTCTCCATGAGCGGGAAGTCACGATGGCGGCAATGCTGCGCGCCGAAGGCCTGCGGTCGCTGGCGGGGCTGCGAATTCTCGACGTCGGTTGCGGCCGGGGCGCTACGCTTCGTCAGTACCTCGAGTATGAAGCCGACGCGTCGCGGTTATGGGGGATCGACCTGTTTCCGCCATTTGTTGAACAGGCCCGCTCGGCATCCCCAGGCCTGCAGATTATTTGCGGCAGCGCTTCGGAACTGCCGTTTCACGATTGCAGCTTCGATTTTGTGTCTCAATTCATGTTGTTCACGTCCGTGTTGGATTCTGAAGTGAAGCAGCGCACCGCCGGAGAAATTGGTCGCGTCCTCGTTCCGGGCGGGCGGTTGCTGTGGTACGACTTTGCCTTTAATAATCCCGCAAATCCAGATGTTCGCGGCATTGGATTGACGGAGGTTCGGCGACTCTTCCCACGTTTTTCGATGACGCATCGCAGGATCACCTTGGCACCGCCGTTGGGCAGGGCAATCGGCCGCGTTGGGCCAACCTTCTATTCTCTTGTTTCCCAACTTCGACCTCTGTGTACTCACTATCTTTGCCTTCTGAAGAAACCTTAACCATGCCTGGTTCGATATTTCCCTATTCTGAGGAGGCCATTCCATTCGACGCGATAAGCCACTGCCGTTCTCTCCTCCATTGATCGGAGAAGAGGAAATCAGCGAAGTCATCGACACCCTGCGCTCGGACTGGATTACAACCGGTCCGAAGGTGAAGCGCTTTGAGGAGGACTTTGCGCAGTTTGTTCATGCCCCCGACGCGCTCGCCGTGAGTTCGGGCACTGCTGCGTTGCATCTGTCGCTCTTGGCTCTTGGAATTGGCGCAGGAGACGCCGTCATTACTACTCCCATGACGTTCTGCTCCGCCGTGCACGTGATCGAGCATGTGGGCGCCACACCCATCTTTTCAGATGTCGAGCCCGACACTTTGAATCTGGATCCAAACGGCCTTCGCCGCCAGATCGAGAAGACCGAAAAAGATCTCGGACTTCGAGTCAAGGCCATCATGCCGGTACATCTTTACGGTCATCCCTGCGATCGCGACGCCATCCTGAGAATTGCCGCAGAGTACCATCTGGCCGTAATCGAAGATGCGGCTCATTCGTTGCCGGCCACGTACAAGGGACATCTGATCGGGTCGCTTTCATCTACAGAAAGTGTCACGGTGCTGTCCTGCTTCTCGTTTTACGCCACTAAGAACCTGACCACCGCTGAGGGAGGAATGCTCACCGGGCACAAGGCATTGCTTGACCAGGCTCGACGCTGGAGTTTGCACGGCATGAATCGCGATGCCTGGAAGCGTTACGGCGCCAACGGTTCTTGGTTCTACGATGTGGATTGCCCCGGCTATAAGTACAACATGACTGACATTCAAGCGGCGCTCGGGCTCCATCAGTTGAAGAAACTGACGCGGTTCCACGCCAGGCGAACCGCGATTGTGCGTAAATACCAGGCCGCGTTCGGGGTCCGAGAGGAATTGCAGGTGCCCAGCGAGCGAAGTGATGTTCAACACGCGTGGCACCTTTACGTATTGCGGCTGAACCTGGACCGTATGCGCATCACGCGGGATCGATTCATCGAGGAGATGAGGGCGCGCAACATCGGCTGCTCGGTACACTTTATCCCGGTTCACCTGCTCCGCTACTATCGCGAGCGATACGGTTTCAAGCCTGAGCAGTTCCCGATCGCCCTGCGCGAGTACCAGCGCATGATCTCTCTGCCATTGTCTGCCCGCATGACGGACCAGGATGTCGATGACGTAATCCATGCGGTGACCAACATTCTTGAAGAGCACAGTTCTGCAAGGTCCGCGAGGCCGACCGATGTCGTCAGTGCTTAAAGAACCGGAGGCGATAACGGGATGCCGATCAACGTCCCCGAGAACGGGCGGGTTTAACCGTGTTTTCGATCTCCTGTGCGCAGTCGTCGGCTTGATAACTCTCTCACCTTTATTTTGTGTGATCGCAGTAGCGATCAAGCTCGACGAGGGCGGTCCCGTATTTTTTGCCCAGGATCGCGTTGGTAAACATTTCCGGCTTTTTCGACTCTGGAAATTTCGCAGCATGGGCACGGGGGCCGACCGCGGTGGTTTACTGACTGCTCCCGCCGACTTCCGCGTTACGCGCGTCGGGCGTCTGTTGCGGCGGCACAAGCTCGATGAATTACCGCAACTGTTCAACGTTCTTGCCGGCGACATGCAACTGGTGGGAGCCCGCCCTGAGGTCGAACCGTATGTGCAGATGTTTCGTTCCCAATATGCCGTGATCCTGCAAGATCGTCCGGGGATTACCGATCCCGCAAGCCTAGCCAACCGGCGTGAGGACCAAATGTTCTCCGCCGATCGAATGGAGCAGCAATACGTGGAAGAGATTCTCCCATCCAAGCTTAAGCTATCGCTCGGTTATCAACAGCGCCGCAGTCTTCTATCGGATATTGGAATCCTTCTGCGAACGGCCTTTGGATGGATGCAGTAGTCCCACTTCGCCCGACGATTTACGTTCCTCATCTGAACCGATCCTCCCAACCCAGATGAAAATTATCAACCTCGCTCAGACTTTGTTGCGCAAGAACTCGTGGTTTGTCGGTGCGTTTCAAGCCACGCTGATTTTTGTTTCGCTCATTCTGGCGTGGTTCTTGAAGTTTGACTTCACTTTACCCCAGCGGCAGATGCTGTTTTCGGCGGCGTTTCTGCTCGTCCTGATTCGAATGACGCTGATCGCCCGCTTTGGCTTGCTGCACGGTTGGTGGCGATACACGGGCCTGAGCGACGCGCTGGATGTTGTGAAGTGTGTGTTCGTCGGTTCCGTGCTGTTTATTCTGGCGACTCAATATCTGACGAGGCTGTCTGCGTTTCCGCGGACCATCTACGTCCTGGAACCCTTGCTCACCGCGGGCACTCTGATCGGGGTAAGGATCTTCTCCCGCGTATTGGCTGAATCGGTCCGGCAAGACCTGGCCGCTGCCAGGAAGGTAATCCTCATTGGAGCAGGCGCCGGCGCGCAGACCGTGGTGCGAGAGATTGGCCGTCAAGGCAGCGAATATGCTCCGCTCGGATACGTCGACGATGATCGCTCCAAGGCAGGACTCAAAATCGAAGATGTGCCTGTCCTTGGGACTGTCGATCAGCTACCTGAGCTAGCGCTCATGTATCCGGTGGATGAGATATTGATTGCGGTGCCCTCAGCCACGTCCAAACAGATGCAGCGTTTTGTGGAGGTGTGCGAACGCACGGGGGTGAAATTCAGAACCGTGCCGGCACTGCGGGATGTGATCTCGCAAAGAGTAAGTATCAGCGATTTTCGCGACGTCGATGTGGAAGATCTGTTAGGCAGGGATCCGGTAGAGATCGATCCAGAATCGTTGAGGGGCGCAATCTACCAGCGTTCGGTGCTGGTGACCGGCGCCGCAGGATCTATCGGCTCGGAACTCTGCCGCCAGATTCTCGAACACGAACCCAGCATCCTGCTATGTGTTGATCAGAGCGAAACTGGAATGTTTTACCTGGAACGCGAACTGTCGCAGCGCTGCGCCCGAACCTCCCTGCGATGCCATGTCGCCGACGCTGGAGATCGCAGGCGGATGGAACACCTTTTCCAGGGGAGCAGGCCGGAGACCATTTTTCACGCCGCGGCATACAAACACGTACCCCTGATGGAGGAGAATGTGTCTGCCGCGTTGCAGAACAATATTTTTGGTCTAATGAGCCTTATGGAGATGGCCAGCGAATATGAGTGTCATGGCTTTGTACTCGTCTCTTCCGACAAGGCCGTCAATCCCTGCAACGTGATGGGAGCAACCAAGCGGATTGGAGAACTCATCATCGCTCACCGGCCTACGAATGGCATGCGTTGCTTGTCGGTCCGATTCGGCAACGTGTTGGGATCGAATGGAAGTGTCATCCCCGTGCTCCAGCAACAACTGCGGAATAACGAACCCCTTACCGTCACTCACCCTGAGATCAAGCGGTTCTTCATGACCATCCGCGAAGCCGTTTCACTGGTTCTGCAAGCGTCGGTGATCGGTGAAAAAGGAGACACCTTCGTTCTCGACATGGGCCAGCCTCTGCTAGTCCTGGAGTTGGTGAGAACCTTGATCAAACTCTCTGGGCGGAACGAGAACCAGGTAGCCATTCAATTTACCGGCCTGCGCCAGGGCGAAAAACTGGTCGAGGAACTTTTCTACGAGAATGAGGGGGTCGATGAAACCTCCTTTCCCAAGATCAAGAGAGCGCGCGGCCCCGTGCGAGACTGGGACAGTCTCCTGAAAAAGTTGGAAGAGCTTGAGGCAGCGTTGTTTTTGGATAACCCCGACGACGTCCGCGCCAAAATCAAAGAGATTGTGCCCGAGTATTCGTACTTGTCGCAGGACCAACCCATAGAGAACAACCAACGACTCTGGCCGGCGGCTGTTCGGCGCAGCGTTGCCTGATTTATCTCTGGGAAAAGTTCCTTGTTGCAGGTAGCGCGCCAGCGCGTGCATCGACCGTCTAACTTCTCCTTCCACAATCCGCCCGCTTTCTCACCTCTTCCGCAGCCTCCTGGCGTCCCCCGCATTGTCCGCTCGTTTCCCTTTTATTCAACCCCAGAGGAAACTGCTCGCGAATGTTATTCGTGAGGAGAGACCGTGTCTCTCTTTTCAGCGGCCAGAAAGAGACAAGAACTTTACATCAGCTTGACATTATTTTGGTTCAGTCAACGCATACTCCTGCCCGGCGTGCTGGTCCCCTCAGGTCCTGGAACAATTCTGAGATGGTGTAGGAAAGACGGCGCGCTGCCGGGTTTTGGCAGTACGACCCGGTCCGGCCGCTATCGGTGGACTCGAGATTCTCATCCGGTATCCCAGCGGGAAAATCAATTTCAAGAAATGAGGGAGGACAGCTTGAAACAACAAATCAGTGCGATGGCCGGTACGTTTCGTCCCGGAAACTCCGCGACAATGATGCTACTCTTAAGTGGAATACTGGGACTCTTTGTGTATTGCGTGAACCCACTCCCGCAATGCCAGGCACAGACTGATGTGTCATCGCGAGCGCCGTCGGGCGTTACCAGTTCTCAGCAGAATCCTTTGCAGATAGCAACTCTGCACTGGTACAACGCAAATCTGACCACCTCATTCACGATGGGCACAGCACCCTACGGTATCGCGTTCGACGGCACGAACCTTTGGATATGCAACAACGGCAGCAACAACGTGGTTAAGGTGCGCACCAGCGACGGCGCTATTCTGGGCACGTTTGCGGTGGGAACTAATCCGATTGCCGTTGCCTACGACGGGGCCAATGTCTGGGTGGCGAACATCAACAGCAAGAATGTAACCAAGTTGAATGGAAGCACCGGCGCGCTTATCGGCACCTTCACGGTAGGAACGCAGCCTGCCGGCTTGGCCTTTGACGGGACCAATATCTGGGTAGCCAACAACGGCAGCAACAACGTGACCAAGCTGCTGGCCAGCACCGGAGCCACGAAAGGTACGTTTACTGTTGGGACCAATCCAGCGGGCATCCTGTTTGATGGGACGAACGTCTGGATTGCGGATAACGGCAGCGCCCAAGTCACCAAGATGTCGACCAGCGGCACGATATTGGGCACTTTCTCCGTAGGAACGGAGCCGACCGGCATCGCGTTTGATGGAACCAATATCTGGACCGCCAATTTTGGCAGCAACAATGTCACCAAGCTGTCCCTCACTGGCACGGTACTGGGCACTTTCAACGCGGGGCTAGGTCCGAATGGCATCGCCTACGACGGCTCCAACATCTGGGTGACTGATTTCAACGGCGCCACCGTCACAAAATTGAAAGCAAGTTCTGGTGCAACTCTAAACACCTTCAGTGTGGGAAACGAGCCGGCGAATCCTGCGTTCGATGGCAACAACATCTGGGTGACGATCTTCGGGGGCACCACCGTCTCTAAGATGTAGAGGTTTGCATCTTCGTGCGGGCGACTGCTCCAGCGAGGGACCGGTCCGCGCGAGATTTGTTGCAAGGGAGAGATCGCAATCAAGGCTGTGGGAGTTGGCCTGAACAGTTTCCACAGCCCATTTTCACTCAGTTCCCAAAAAGTCCTGGAATTCCCACCGTTACCCAACCGCCGAAGTAGCTCTTCCGCCCAGCATTGCGTGGATGGTATTCTCAATGTGTGCGGTTGGCGATAGCCCGCTTTCCCGCCGATGGCGTGTTGATGCCCTCGAACGAATGGGATATCGGATGGAATCCGCAATCCCGCCAAGTTGTTGAAAAGCCGACGTAGCTCAGTTGGTAGAGCAGCCGATTCGTAATCGGCAGGTCAGCGGTTCAAGTCCGCTCGTCGGCTCCATCCTTTCAAGCACTTGCCACCATTCTTCACTGTACCCTCAGTTCATTGTGACGCGGTTGTGACGTAGATTCTCTGATCGATGGCATCGCGCACCGGATCCAACACTGGATGCTGGTACCGCACGGCGATAGGCACATCCCAGTGGCCCATGACATTCATCACCATCGCCAGATTTCCGGTTGCTCCATACGCCGCCGTACCAAAGGTATGACGTGCGCAATAGAGCACTACGGCCCCGGGCAGTCCCGCTTCACTGCGCGCGTCCCTGAACTGTTTTGCAAGCGTGGTCAGATGCCCGCCTTTCGCTCGCCGTGAAGGGAACAGCAAGCCCTCTCGTTTGTCCTTGCAGCGAACCATCAACAGGTCCAGCATTCGTAGGCTGATCGGCACATGCCGGCGTGCTGCTCTGGTTTTTCCGTTCGGATTGAATTTCAACCGCTGGGTCCAGTTGATGTTCTCAATCCGAATGCGAAAGACCTCCTCGGGACGCATCCCTGTGTCCTGAATCACGATGAGGACGTCTTTCATTGGTTGTTTTGCCACAGCGAGCAACTTCGCCTCGGTTTCGGGGTCAATGGTCAGTTCGCGGCCCACTTCCTTCATCAGCTTGATCCCCGGCGCGACAGCAGTCACTTTCCACTCCGCCGCCTTGCCCAGCAGTCTTCGCAGTGTTCGAAGCGCCTGATTGACGTAAGACGGCGAACCCGCCAATGCTAAGGAATCCAGCTCTTCTGTGGTGATGCGGTCCAGATTCATTCCCATCAGCGGCGTCGAGCGAATTTGATTCCACCCCACGCGCTAGTAACGGCGTGACTTTGGAACCAGATGTCGGGCATGATCTACCCACTCCAGAAACCTTGGTGCGAAGTCACAAAGTAAGGATGCTCGTCGCAGAATCGCCGACGGTCCCTTTCGTTCTGCTTCTTCGATCAGTTTCGATTCGATCTTTCTGGCTCTGGACTCCGAAGTTTAGCCAGTCGTCCCGCGCTGGCGGCGACCCGCGATAACACGCAATATAAAAGGCGCCCACTTTGCGGTAGGTTGTGATTGTTGGGACCACCACTTACCGAAAAGGAGCGCCGTTATGAAC
>CZKD01000026.1_pt1 | contig 124810 bp, 105 predicted proteins | sample 1122401 | NCBI WGS metagenome assembly CZKD01 (sample SAMEA3539301, study PRJEB10725) | soil metagenome | biome: tundra; feature: field; material: soil | place: USA | collected 2010-05 | depth 0.15 m
TGCTAGCTGGCAGGGAGTCAAACCGGGAAACAGATGAACGAGGCCGCGGCCTCGCTGGTCAGGATTATGGAAGGATACGAATCTTACCGGCGCGGAGAGAGCCTCTCACTCTCTATTTTTTATCCAGATATTCCTCGGGAACATCATCCTGCGGCACCTCATGCGTGTGAACCTCCTTCTCGTCAGTGTCACCAGCGTGTTCTACGCCCGTCACTGCGTCGGCCTCGAACGCGTTTCCTTCCTCGATCAAATCGGCCACACTCTCCGAGTCCGCACCTTCGGTGTTGGACAATCCCTGTAAATCTCCCGATTGCCCACCCCTCGCTCTCTGTCCTTCGAGTGCAAAGGCCTCCGTATCCACGCTCTGGCTTTTTTCCCGAACCCGAGTCCTGAGTGCGGCCGGCGTCTTCGCACCGGTTGTCTTCTTGCCGAGGGCCTTGGTCGTTTTCACCGCCGCCTTTTTCAAAGCGGGCTTCTTCTTCGCCGATTTCTGCTTCGGAGTCCCCCTCTTCTTGGCCATCTTTTTTTTAACCGTCTTGTTCATCGGCTTCTTTTTCTTTCCGGCAGATCCCTTCGGCTTCGTGCGCTTCTTAATTAGTTTTGTTCTTGGCCATACGGGCAGTCTACCACCGGCACATCCGTGCCCACGAAACCGAGCTAGATGCATGGCGAGGAAACCCACAGGACCGGTGCCCCAGTTTCCGCAATACCCGTTTATGGTGACGCCATGGGAGTTTGATGTGGGTAAAATTGTAGGTAGATTGTTTCGGAGAGTTTCCGGCTAACCCACAGAAAAGAATGGTAGGCACGTGGGGACTCGAACCCCAGACCTCTACCGTCACTAGCCTCGGGCTCACGGACAAGCGGCGGGTGTTAGCGCTACAATTCCAACCGTAGCTCGTGATTGCAATCGAGCGGGAGGCCCCTATGCCCGTGTACGACTACGTTTGCCACGATTGTCATAAAACCTTCGAACTGATTCTTACCCTGAAGGAACACGAAGTGGAGGCGAAATGCCCCAAGTGCGGCAGCAAGAACGTTGAGCAAGAAGCGACTGCTTTTTATGCCGTGACCGGGAAGAAGAGTTAGGCGCTCGACTTGCGGGCTGCGGACTCGTTCCACTTAGCGGCGACACGTGAGTGGTGCGAATACGCTCGTCAGGGTCGTGTCTTTCTGACCGCCGATCAAAAGTTGCGAGATGCGGCCTTACTCAGCGGCTTCGATGCCAAGCAGATGTGATTCCATCGGCGACCGCCCCGGCTTGACATGGTGGAGTGGAATCTCCAAGACGAGTCTTTTTGTTTTTCCTGCGAAGGCGTAGAGTTCACACATGGACGAGAGTTCAATCGCTGGACGGACTGAGAAGCTCCGTCGAGAGATTGAACGGATCCAGCAAGAAGAGCGGCACTACCGCAATAACAGAAGCCATTCACTAGCTGAGAATGCAGAGCATGAGAAGCGGGAGTTTCGAGTCCTTGCGATCCGCGAGGAACTTAGAACTCTTGTCGAAAAAGCAAAGCAACAATCAAGCCACGGATCAGTCTGGTACAGTTGACTTCTTCTTTGCAGCTCCTTTGTGACATCAAGACAGCATGGCGTTAACCACTGTTTAGCTCTTTAAACGGTCGCAAACAACGATTATACCAACTGTGTTCGGCCCGTCCGAGGCTCGAACTTGGTGGATCTCCTACGACGCGGGCCTGCCCGCCGCTGGGTCCGAGGAGTGTTCCGCGTTCTCCGGCCAGCAGCCTGGGTTCCGGAGAGAATTTCAGCCCTGAACGTCTGCATCGCGTTCATTGCAACGGCAAGCCTCACTCTGCGGGGCCGAGCATTACACAAACCATCGCCAGAGCGATGGCGATCGCGATGCACCACACGACGAAAGGGGCAATCCACTCTCCGGCAACTCCAAGCTCGTCCTTGGGTTGCTCCACCGATGTACTTCTTGGTGTCTGATCTGCCATCTGACAGGCTCCGCTAATTCCAATCAACCTGGCCTAGAATGGCCCCGACCGAGGAAACAACTGGGACATCCGTCAAGGGAGATGGATACACCCTAGCTCTTCCGGCTTCCGTTCACATCTTGGGCAATAGGGGAGAACAGTGCTCCAGACTCTCTCCTCCAATGCTGTGCAAACACCCTCGAATGCTGAGTCGTGAACGAACAGCTCGGTTCGCACGTGCAGGATCGACGCCCCACATTTGGAACATTGCAAAGAATTCCCACGTACGACGCAGCAGTCGTCAAGAAACCGCCTCAGCGAATCGCTGAACTCGGTCGCCGTGATGAGACGTGGCGTCCGCAAGCGTTACCTGGCCTTATCCTCTCAACGGCCTCAATTTTGTCACCTGAGTGGTCTCGGATCAAGGTCGGAAGTATAAAAAGCGCGTAACCAAAGCGATTGCGTAAACTGAGAACTGGCCCGACCTGGATTCACTGAATCAATATGGCAACCTAGCGCCAGTTACGGCTTTGGCGCTCGCAACACACTACAGGTGGACTAGTGACGATGTGCGAGCGGAAGTCCCGTTCCGTTTGGCGATACGCCTCCAAACGCAGCAGCCAGCCGATGAGAAGGAAGACGGCGATCAGGAGCACGCCAAGTATAGTCATACGCCCAACTCGCAGATGGATCGGAGAGAAGAGTTCGGAAGTTGTTCCCTTTCTGACTCCGTTTTCAGGCTACTGCGCTCCAGAAATGCGGTCTGTGATTCCAGTCACGGCCAGCGCGACATTACAGCAGCTACAGCCACGATTCAGTCTCCAGCAAACGGTGACCCCGAACGCGCATGATTAATGCGGACGCTCCCGTTGCGGCGCTCCGCAAGCAGGGCCAAAATCTGCCGAGTTAAGTTTCCAACTGTCTTCAATGGCAGGCTTCGTGCACCAAGGTGTCTCGGTGCCCTATGCTCGTGTCGAAGCTGACAATGATCCACCAACAGCCGTTTGGCTCTTGCCGGCTGTACTTGCCCCGGTCGAATGCAGGTCTTTTACGTCAAGAGCGCCATGTCAGAGAGGCGATTTTCAACCAACAAACGAGCAGACATAGTGCGAGCGCTGGTTGTCAATGCAGCGCATTCTCTACGTTGATCTGAAACAGACCTATGCAATTGCTCTGAGAGTCCACCACGTAAATGGAGCTGCCTGCGTCAACCCACATGCCTGATGGATGGCCAAAGTTCGCGCCTTTGATTGTGGTTGGCTCAAATGTGTAGAGCGTTTGCCCTTCGTGACCAAGGACCTGAATCTGGTTAAGACTCGAATCACTGACGTAAATATTGCCACGTTTGTCTACAGCCAATCCGGTACGGCGATCTGCATAGCCCAGATTCAGGGCGCGCAGGAAATGGCCCCCCGTATCGAAAACCTGAATGCGCGTGTTTCCTGCATCGAGCACGAACAGTTCACTATCGGCCACGACTACCTGGCTGGGGAACCGGAACTCACCGGTGCGGTTACCGCCGCCACGTCTGCCGATCCTGCTAATCAGCTTCCCCCGCTCGTCCATAACAAAGATCATGTGTCCTTGCCTGTCGCACACGTAAATGCGTCGCGCAGCCTTATCGATTGCGATCCCTCCCACGGCGTCGGCGATGTCGGTCGCCACCGACAGCAACTCCGTCTCCAGGGCGCGCCCCGCGAGCCGATGCTTCAGCGTCACGCCGTCCAAGAACTCCATGACGATGAAGGGCTGGCCCTGCTGCCCAATCTCATGGATCGTGCAGATGTTGGGATGGTTTAGTGCGGAAGCAGCTTGCGCTTCCCGCTGAAGGCGGGCCAGTGCTTGCGGGTCTTTGACGGCGTCATCCGGCAGAAACTTTAGAGCGACAAATCGGTGCAGGGCTAAGTCCTCAGCCTTGTACACCACGCCCATCCCGCCACCGCCTAGCTTCTCGATGACACGATAATGCGAGATGGTCTGGCCGACGAGTTGGGCAGAAGTTCCCATCGCCGTGGCCAACATGTTAGAGGCGCACTATTCCCGAAGTCAACGAGCACAGCCCGCAGGTGCACGCCGGAAGCTTGGAAGTTGCAAGCCATTAGCCTTGAGGTCTCGTCGTCCTGAAGTGAGCATCCCTGAAAGCTGGCGAACGCTTTCCCGCAAGGTTTCGAACGCTGCGTCGATAGGCTTTGTCTCTGTCCAACGTCCGGAGAAGTCTGAAGTCTCCATCTGCTCCACAGCCGTTTTGAAGCGTTTGCTGCTTGTGGCATCCATGGCAAGGAAGGCGAATGCCTGGAGTGGTACACCATCCAGGCAGTCAACTTCGACCGTGTAGTTCGTGCCTCTGCATCGTCGGACTCGCGCCAGACAGCTCTCTACCTGTCCCCGTCGAATTCGGTTACTCGGTTGATGGACGTGCCGAGGAGCGATGACATCTCCGGCGTGTCTCAGATTGCAGTTCCATTAGGTCTTCGGCGGCAGCGTCTCTTAGAACGCACCTATTCGCGCGGTTCGGAGTAACGTCGAGGAGACGGTAGAATCACCGACCCACTGACCGCGATCGAGACGGTCTTCCGTGCGGGTTCGCCATCAAGGCCCTCAGCCGTGAACCGCACGGTGTAATTTCCGGTAGCGGTATACACATGAGTGAGGATTGCGCCATCGGCGACCACTCCATCACCGAAATCCCAATGATAGGCAAGGGCGGGAACTCCATCTTTCGACACGGTGCTGGTGAACGCAATCTCTTCCCCGGTTTTTGCTTGAGACGGTACTTGGATGGCAATCGAAGGCGCGGCCATCGGAATCGACGTATCAATAATCTTAATCACTTTGACGGAGTGCGCAGGCTGATTCGCCAAGCGGACCGTTTCGTGGTCCATCACCAACGATTTATCTTGCGCGAGCAAATCAAATAAGTTGAACGAATGGCCAGTGGGGAGCTTTAGATCCGAAAATGTGAAACTGCGAGAAGTCGGCTGCTCCGTCCAGTTAAAAACCGCCAAAATGGACTGACGTCGGCTTTCGCGCAGCAGAAAAATGCTCGGTTGCTCATCCGCATCCGAATAAGTCAGGAGATCCAGAGGTACAGCCGCCTGCCCAAGTTTTGCCATAGCAAGCAAGTCAGGATTCTTGACCAACAACAGGCGTTCCGGATCGCTCCCCAGGGTTGGGAGGTCATCGCCAATTTCGAACATTCCTCCCGAGACCGCCGCCAGCGCGATTGAGACCTGAGCTTCGTTCAATGTAAGGGGAGCTTGAATACTCCGTTCTTCGAGGAGTTGCCGGGAAACCGTGAACGCGTCCGGGTCAGCGATGAAGAAGTTGCGATGCATGTAATAACGCGCCGCGATGCCCGGCTCAGCCTCCTTGCTGCGGAGAAACGCATGACCTGTATCCTGGGATACGCGGCCCTCGTCAACGAGACCAACCGGGTTTAACATCGGGCTCCCGTCCTTATCGAGAAGCACGTCTTTGCCGACTGTCGCGCGGATAATTTCGAGTCCAATCCGCTGCGCTTCCAGTGCCGTTGTGTTCGGGCGATGGTAATAACCCTCGATTGCTGTGTTGTCCATGAAGTCAAGCTTAATGTAGTGCGCCCCCCATTCCCGGACCAGCGTGCGATAGGTCTTGCGAAGATATTCCTGGGCATCAGGATGAGTGACGTCTAAAACGAACAGGCGTTCGCCCGGCACTTCCTCAGCGTTCCCAATCGAAATCGGATCGCCATGTGCGTTGTGTACCAGCCAATCTTTGTGGTGCTCGTAAATCCAGGCCCGCTCGCCTACTTCAAAAGGAGCCGTCCAAACTCCCACCTTCAATCCCAATCGGCAAATGTTGTGAGTAAGATCCCACATGCCCCGGGGAAATTGAGAGGCATTGGGTGTCGCGTATTCGCTGCGAGTGTATGCGTACCCTAGGTCGAAATGAAAATAGTCGTAGCCCAGCGGCTTAAGGTGCTCGGCCAGCCATTGAGCGTTCGTGAGCGCGGTACCTTCGGTGATCTTCGTGTAGAAGGCCGTCCAACTCCACCATCCCAGCATGTTGTCTGCGCTGATTCGACTGTGATGCAGCTCTCGAATCACGGCGCCATAGTTATCAAGTTGCGAATGATAGTCTCTTCCGGCAGCAAACATCACGCGCTCTGAGATGATTGATTCGCCCGCGGAAATGGGAACGCTTAACTCAATCAGGTTCTCCGCTGGCCCTTCTCGCAGACCGGATTCGGGATCGGTTGCTTGGATCTCCGTAGTTCCAGTTGAGTCAACCGTGTATGCAGAGATGCCGGGGCCATCCGGGGAGGAAGACTGCGTTTGCAAATGAATGATGGTGAGGAAGCGGTCGGACGTGAGGGCTCCCAGGAATAAGCTCTCTTTGCTCTCCCGGTTGTAGATAAGCTGGCTGCCCACAGCTCGGTGCATTCCCTGAGGAGCTTTTCCCAAATCATAAATCTGCAACGGCGGCCAGTCCTCGCTGAAACTGTCGGAGAGAACTCGGTCGGCGTTCTGCGGGCCACCGAGATCGATGATTTTGTCGCTGACGGACTCGACGCTTCGGATACTTTGGATTGTCACCGGACTGCCTGTGCGATTTCGTACCTCAGCCTCGATAACACCAAACGCTCGCCCGTCATAGATTTGTAACGTATATGCGAGGTCAGGAGTATTTCGAAGCCCCGACGAAGTAACGGTTATTTTCTTGCCGCGCCCGAAAACATCCTCAACATCCGATTGAGATATTGCATGCTTCGGATAATCCGTCGATCTAACCCACTTATGATCGATCTCCGCCGCGACTCTGGCGCGAATGATGCTGTGCCCGCCATCCCCTGTTCCGATTTCGTATGTGCTGTTGCCCGGCTGAACGACCAGGGACAAGCCCTCGATGTGAGCAACTACCTGAGCAGCCGGCGCCGTCGCAGAAGAGGCCAAACCGCCTTCAACTAGGATCAGCATGCAAGCGATCACGAGGGTTGTGGTCCCGACCCCGCGGATTATTCCGACCAATTCTTGGGGAAACCGAAAGCCGCGAGAACTATGTTCCATGATGAATTCCTTCCGTGATACACGAGCTCCTGATCCTCGCCCTCAATCCGAATCCCGACTCGTGGTAAACGGCCACGTAGCTTGCCACTTCGCCCAGATAAAGAAAACCAGAACTCCGGTGAGTAACGTCAAGGACCCGATCTTGATGTAGAGCCAGCCCGAGGTCAGAAAAACGTACGCCCACCCAAAGAAAGCAATGACAATAGGGACGGGATAAAACCACATCTTGTACGGCCGCGCGCTGTCCGGAAATCTTCGCCGCAAGAGTGGAATAGCAAATAACTGTCCCAGGAACTGCACCAAAATTCTGGTAGTGATCAAAGCGCTGACGAGCTGATCAAGCTTAAGGAACGCGCAAGCAATCGATACGCCTCCCAGAACCAGAAGTGAAACTTGCGGATAGTTTTTCGTCGGATGCAATTGCGCGAAAGGGCGAAAAAAATAGCCGTCGATGGCAGCCGCATAAGGAATTCTCGAATAACCCAAGAGCAGCGCGAACACGGCGCCAAAGGCCGACCAGAGGACCAGGATTGTTGCCGCGATCGCTGCGCCCCTGCCATACAGGCGTTCCATGAAGTCGGCAACGATGAAGTTCGAATGAATTCCCTCCCGCCACGGCACCACTCCGATCAAGGCGAGATGCAACGCGAGATATCCTGCACAGCAGACTGCTAGCGAATACAGAATCGAGCGTGGCACCACGTAAGAAGGATTCTGCACTTCGTCGCCGATGTAGCACACATCGTAATATCCGAGATAGTTGTACACCGCGATCAGAGTGGCGCTGCCGAGACCGAGCACGAAGCCCCGATTAAAGGCCATCGCTCCCGGAGGAAAATCGAATGCCAGGTGAGCATTGAAGTGGAAAGAACCGGTGACGATTACGGTTACCATTGCAAGCACCGTGCCAATCCAAAGGGTAAGGGTGACCTTTTTCAGGAATGTCATCTGCCGGCATAAGAGGAACAAAGCAGCGAGCCCTACGGCTACCCCGACGTATTGCTGGCCGCGCACGGTCAATCCCGGCCAGAGATAGGAAGAATAGTTTCCGAATCCGATCATCCCGGATGCGATTTCCAACGGTCCACTCAGCACGAATTGCCAGATGAAAAGAAATGCCATCAGGCGGCCCCAGGTTTGATGGCCGTATGCCTCGCGAAGAAAATGGTAGCTGCCGCCGGAGCCGGGCAACGCTGCCCCCAGTTCGCTCCATATCAGACCGTCGGAAATCACGATGAGCGCACCCGTCAGCCAGCCCAACATGGACTGCGGGCCGCCCATGGATGCCATCAATAATGGGATCGTGATGAAAGGGCCGATCCCAACCATGTTTGAGATGTTGAGGGCCGTGGCATGAAGTAAACCGAAGGCACGCGTCAGGTGGGGGGGCGGAGCGGCCTTCATTGCCATAGCCGGGCAGGTGGGCGCACTTCGATTTTGTTCCCGGTATTCACGGGGCAATTGCGCGAATCTACCGATACGCCGGCTCGTTTGTCAATCGGATTGTTCGTTTGTGATCGGTTCGGACTTTCCAATTGGCATTTTTCCGATATAAATCGTGCTCATCCGAAATACAATGAGGCCGCGGAAATGCTAAGCCCACTGGGTTCGGCGCCTCGAACAGGTGCCAGGAGAGCGCATCCATGCTCGCCGAAGAGCGTAGATTTCGAATTCGAGAAATACTTTCCGGTCAACGTACCATTACCGCTTCCGACCTCTGCGCCGCTCTAGGGGTTACCGCGGCGACCGTGAGGCGAGACTTGGCAGCCTTGGAGCAGGATGGCGTACTGGTCCGTTCTCATGGGGGTGCGGTTTCCCGCATGTCCAGCACCAACTTCCAGCCTTCCTATGAGACGTTATCGCATAGCCATAGCGGTGAGAAGCAGGCCATTGCCCGCGCGGCTGAACATCTAGTGCTAGATGGCGAGACGGTCTTTCTTGAGGGTAGCACCACGGTGTATGAGCTTGCCCGTGGCTTAAGTCAGCGGAATCGGCTGACCGTGGTGACAAACTCTCCCACCATAGTTTGCCAGTTGCAAAGAAGCTCAGGTGTGACCGTCCTTTGCACCGGCGGCGATCTCCAAAAAGGCACGTTCTACTTTACCGGCGAATGGGCGCAGCGTGCGCTCTCCGAAATTCGGTTGGACAAAGCGATCTTGGGAGTGAGCGCAATCGATCTTTCGTATGGGATCTCGACCGCGAACCATGCTGAAGCCCAAATCAAGAAGATGATCACGAGAGCTGCCAAGACCAGGATCGCGTTAGCCGATCACACTAAATTTGGCACTCAGAGCTTCGCCTATGTGGGGCCTATCGCGGACATCGACGTGCTCGTGACCGATTCTGCTACCGATCCGAACTACATCAAGGGCTTGCGGGAAGCAGGGGTCGAAGTGGTGGTTGCGGAACTGCAGGAAACGCGTAAAACCCCGCACAAAAGGACACGTTCGAACAAATAGATTGACAATCGCTCACGTGCCGGATAATTTGAGTCCGCTTTTATGCAGCAATAGACGAGGAACTTGTGAGTGATTGCGGCAAAAAGATTCGCTTAAATCGTGCGCTGGGAGGCTCGAAACGCCGGGCCCTGGTGGTGGCTTTCGATCATGCGTTGGTTCTGGGGCCGATTCCTGGAACCGAGGATCCATTGGGCAAGATTCGACAATTTGCTCGAGCCGATGTCGATGCCGTGCTGCTGAACCTTGGACTCATTCGCCAATTCGCGAACTCGACAACACTCGGTCCGATACCGCCTCTGATAGCCCGTCTGGATTGGACCACGGTGTGGTCTGCGATTGGGCAAAACGGAAGCGGTGCGCTACGCAGTTCTCTTCTCGCACATCCAGAGGATGCGTTACGGCAGGGCGCCGATGCCGTTCTCACCTATCTCGTCGTGGGTACCGGTGATGCTGAGTTTGAGATGAACGAAATCACTCGCAACGCCGAAGTCGCCCGCGAATGTGAGCGAGTTGGAATCCCGCTGATTGTTGAATCTCTCGCCCGCGGAAAGGATGTGCAGAATCCAGGCGATCCTAAGTGGCTGAACCTCCACACTCGTATGGCAGTCGAGCTTGGCGCGGATGCTGTTAAGACGGATTACAGTGGGAACATAGCCTCCATGCACTCGGTAGTGGAAGAGTGTCCCATACCAATTCTCGTGCTGGGTGGAAGCCGTCATGCTTCGGACAAACACGCTCTCGATGTGGTCCGCGACGTTGCCGCCGCAGGAGCGGCGGGCGTCTTCTTTGGCCGCAACGTTTTCCAGGCCGACAACGTCGGCAAATTTATTGAACGAGCGCGTGCTGCTCTTGACGGGACGCCCGAGACAGAATTTCAAGCGATCACAAAATAATGACATCACGTTCGCAGGCGCAGCCGGTGTGGCGCAATAAGAATGTCATGGACGGTCGCCCCGGGCTCCAGTTGCAGGCAGATTGGGGACATATTTCGGTTCTTGCGGGCGGCGGGCATATCTGCGAGTTGAATCTCAATGCCTGTGACGGCGTGAACCCGCTATGGCGGCCGCAATGGACCACGATCGATCCATTCAAGTACACGATCGCGAAACATGTACGCAAGTACGGGCCTCCGCCGGATGGCAGGTTACTTTCCGGCATTGCAGGACATAGCCTCAGCTTTGATCACTTCGGGCCGCCTTCGCTGGAAGAAACGGCCGCCGGTCTGACTACCCCCGGCGAAGCGCCCGTGCTGATGTGGGACATCCAGAAGCAAACACAGTCGCCCACGCCACCAAAATCCAAGGTTCAAGTTCGTTTTTTGATCTTATTGCTTGCGGTGCCTGAGGCATTTCGTGGCGTAGCGAGTGTTTCCATGGCCGATGAACGGCCGATGTCGTCGAGTCCGGGAGGCGCGGCCGGAAGCTTTCAGTGGCTGCAGACAAATTCCTATGAATGGTGCCGACCGTTGAGGAGTCCGCAACGCAATGCCTGGCCTTGAGGGCGTTGTAACGGGTCTCGGCAGATTGGATTAGCACCTTCGGGAAAGCGAGCGGCAATCGAAAACTATCATGAGTTTGCTTGCCATCGATATCGGGTCGAGCAGATGCAAATCGGTGGCCTTTGCGGTAACAGGTGAAATACTGGCCCAGCACGCACGCGCCTACACGCCCGAGTTTCCCGCTCCTTCGCACGCGGAGATAAATCCCGAGCGCTTTTGGCAGGCGGTCTGCCATTGTTCGAGAGCAGCGTCTAAGGATCTTTCTGATCCCGTTCAAGCGCTCTGTCTGAGTTCGCACGGCGAAACTTTCGTGCCGGTGGATGCACGCAACGAGGCGATCGCTCCGGCCATTCTCAACCAGGACAATCGAGCCACGGAAGAGGCTGCTTGGCTAGAGAAAACAGTCGGAAGAAATCGCCTTTTCGAAATTACCGGTCAGGTCGCTCATACCATGTATCCGGTTCCAAAAATTCTTTGGTTGCGTAAGCACCGTCCAGACATGTTTGATCCATCGGTTCGTTTCCTGAGTGTGATTGGCTATGTTCTTTCACGGTTGGGACTTCCTGCCTATATCGATTATTCTTTGGCCTCCCGCTATCTGGCATTTGATATACGGCAGCGACGCTGGTCCGACGAGATTCTGGCCGCCACCGAAATAGATGCTGAGTGGCTGCCCACTGCTGTCCCTGCTGGAACGATCGCTGGAACATTAGATGGATCCATCGCCGGCGAACTCGGTCTCCCACCCCGAACCATTGTTGTGCTAGGAGGGCACGATCAACCCTGCGGTGCATTGGGAGTTGGCGCTAGCGTTTCGGGTAGGGTGGCCGACTCAATGGGCACTTACGAATGTCTGCTGGCTGCTTCCGATCAGCCCACTTTAACGGATGCGGCGCTTGCGGCATCTCTCAACTCTTATTGCCACGTAGTTCCGGACAAGTTCGTCACGCTGGCGTATTTCCCATCAGGAATCATGATTAAGTGGTTCCACGATCTGTTGTACGGCGAAGGCATCCTCGCTCAGGATGGGGATCCATCTCACGCGGAGTCGATCCACTATGCGGCGCTGGAACGAGAAGCACCAGCGGGCCCAACAGGCCTTTGCATTACTCCCAATCTGATCGGCACCTGCAATCCTGACTTCAACCCGCATGCACGCGGAATTATTTCCGGCTTGGGCCCGAACACTAGGCGCGGCCAGATTTACAAAGGCATCCTCGAAGGACTTGCCTGTGAACTGTCCCAGATGACCGACATTCTGGCAAACGCGGTAGGAGAGTTTCGGGATGTTTACGTCACCGGAGGAGGCTCGCGGTCGGTTCTAGGCCTCGAGTTGCGAGCTGCTTTGTCGGGTCGGCAGCTCCATGTAATGGTGTGTCCGGAGGCGGTGTGTCTCGGCGGAGCCATACTCGCCGGAGTCGCATGCGGAGAATACGGGAGCTTGCGGGAAGCTGTGGAGCTTGTAGTCCGCGAGGTTTCGGTGTTATCGCCTGATCCTGCCATCGCGGAAGCCTACGTGCAACAAGCCAACCAATACCGCCATTTGCGTTCATCGCTCACGGCGATCACAAGCGGCTGAAAGTCTAAGAGGCCAACAGGAGGAACGGTGATCCAAGCCACAATCGGATTCATAGTTTTTGGAGTTCACAAAGATGGTCTAAAGGACCCGATGGGTACCCCATTCATCGATGACGCATTGGTTCAGAGCGCCAAGAGTGCACTGATTGCCGCGGGTCTGAAGGTGATTGAGCATGGCATTGTTGTCGCCAGCAAAGAAGAAGCTCGGGCGGCATTCAAGAAAATGAAATGCGACGATGAGATCGATGCGGTCGTCCTGTTCTCCGGGACCTGGGTTTGGGCGGCGCACATGGTCGGCGCGATTCGCGATTACTGCGCAGGGGGCAAAGGCTTACTTCTGTGGACGCACCCCGGCTCTCAAGGTTGGCGGCCAGTTGGCGGATTGGTGCTGCACGGAGGTTTACTCGAAATCGGTGTCCAGCACAAATTTGTTTACGGAAGCCTGGAAGAACGAGACACCGTAGGCAAGATCATCAGCTATGCCCGCGCCTGCCATCTGAAAAAATTCTTAAACATGTCCACCATTGGCACATTTGGCGGCCGCGGGATGGGGCAAACCTGCGGTGCGGCCGATCCTTCCCAATGGATGAGAATGTTTGGCATAGATATCGATTCCCGTGACACGACGGAATTGAAGCAAGCCGCTGAAGGAATATCAAGGGTCGAACTCGATGACTTGCAGCCACGCCTGAAGCAACTGTTTGGCAAAGAACCAGAACGAAACGCCGTGACCGAGCGCTCGATGCGTCTATATCTCGGACTAAGAAAGGTGGTAGCGAAGGAGAGGTTCGATTTCTACACGATTCAATCCTTTCCAGGTCTAGCCGGCGATTACTCTGCGACATGTTTTGCCCAGAGCATGATGCTCGAGGACGGAGTCGGTACTTCCACGCTAGGCGATTTCAACACTGCTTTGACCGTGCATCTGCTCACCAAATTGAGCAAGGAGAGAGTGTATTACGGCGATCTGCAGCACATTGACAGAGAGACAAAGGAAATCAAGATCATCGGCGATGGCGCTTGTCCACCTTCCTTGGCAAGCAAGCTGGGGTTGGCAGGTTTCTCTGAACACGGTATCCCTACGGAAGGCGAGGCGGGCGGCCTCTCCGTAAAGTTGATCTGCAAAGTAGGAGAAGGAGTATTGGCCCGACTCGGCAGAGTGAACGGCGAGTTTCAAATGGTCATCACTCACGCCAGCATCTTCGAGCCCGCACCGAATCAGGTCGACAAACGGCTCGGAGAATGTGGCATCCCATTTTGGCCCCACGGTTTCGTGACCGCGCATTGTGACATCGAGGTTCTGCTCCAGCATTGGACCAATGAATATGCATGCCTGGGCTACGGCGAAGAGCTCTATCCGGCACTAGTCGACTTTTGTGAGATCACGGGAATCAAGGCAGTCCTTCCCTGATTCTCCAAAGTCGGCATGCTTGACTCAAGCTGGAGCTGACACGACACGATGTGAAACACAGGCCAGTCATGCGACTAGTTGTTCCGTATCTTTGGATCAGAAGTGGCCCAAGACCGCCAGGCGTTTTGGAGTGTTTTTGGCGCGAGGCCAAGGCCGTGTCCGGGGTCTAAGCAAAAGAGGCATTCCGGAGTGGATCAACTGGCGCACCACAGGCCACACCATAAAATCGAAGAACACGTCGAATGTGGTGGCCGATGATAGCCGCAGCATCATTCTCCAGTGCGCCCTGGCGAATCGCCTCGTACTCGATCGGGAGATATTGGCTCAGCAGGGTCAGCGGGCATGAAAAGCGGTCGAGGTTCTGCAGCAGGCGCTTTACTTCTTCTTGTACAGAAGGTTGGGGCCAGTAATAACGACAGCGGTCGCTGAAACTGAAGGCACGCGATAGGCGCAATTCATCTTCGTCGCCGCGGTAGTACGAACGCCAGTACGCCGGGTTGCGCAGCATCTCGAACTCCATCGCCTCTCGCACTTGCGACGATCTTACCTCGCGCTTGTGGCCAAGGATCTCGCGTTCGATGCTGCTCAGTGCAAAAATTGCTTCCCGATAAGCGAACGTAAGCCATGGGCCGACCTTCAAGATTGCAAAATGATCCTCCACCATCTCTGCTAGAGCGGCCGGGGCCTGGTAATCGGTGGAATGGGCCTCATAGACAAGCGCAGGACTTTTCGGCAATCCTGCCACTAGCGCGTGCACTTTCTGACGATCGTAGTCGAAAACCTTGCTGTCGCCGAATTCCACGGCAGGTTGAACGACCAACCCGACCACGTTCTCCCAAGCCGCGAACAAACCATGTGCTCGGAACGCGGAGTGAAAGACGTCCAAAGTGCGATGAACGTCTTCGACCTTCGTCGGGGCTGGACATTGACCCTCTGCCACCTCTCCGCCCGGAGGCGGGACCTCCGTTCCAATGACGTAGAGCGGTCGCGGCGAACCAGTCGGCATATCCTCCCTAGCGTCCTCCGCAGCTCGGCACAAAATGGCAGCGCGTTCCGCGACGGTCTTCTCATCGAAAATCTTTGCGTCGTCACCACATGGCATGCTCGTGTCCAAGTGGATCTTCTGATATCCCGCATGAACGCAAAGACGAGCCAGGTCGCAGGCCTTCGCCATGGCTGTAGCCGACGGTTCACTCCGCCAAGCAAACGGACCGAGGTGGTCAGCTCCCAGCAGAACACGACCGAGCGGCAATCCTGCCGAGGCGGCAGCAATGCGCATTCCATCGGCGAATTGCTGCGGCGTCATACCCGTATATCCGCCGAACTGGTTAACTTGGCTGGATGTCGATTCAACGTGAAAACAGTTGCCGTCTTCGAGCGCCTGTTGAATGGCTGCATCGATCACTGTGGGGTGCGCGGAGCAAACTGCGTAACTGCCGACAGTCTCGCCGCTACGATTTCGTTTGATGACGCTTCGCAGATATCCGCTCGGTCCCTCTGCCACCGTGGGGCGATCCGTCTCGACAGGTTTAGGCCTCCCAGTCATCGCTTTCACATTATAGATTCTTGGGCTGAGTATCTGCTTCCTTGAGGCCCCAATAGGTAGTATGCGGGGATGGCAAAAGAGTACTCGCGGAATCGGCGGAGTTGGAAACGAACTTCGCTACCGAAGAGGCGTGCCGCGCATATCTGGCCCGGCTTCGACCGCCGGTGGGTTTCATCTGTGCACGCTGCGGTGTGGGGAAAGCGTGGCCCGTACGAGATCTGTTTTGGCTGCTTCGCGCTTGACCCCATGACCTCATCGGTAGAGTATGGGTTCCTGCTGCGATGACGAATATACACACATAGGGAGATTCCTGCCGTGCCGAAAAGAATTGGAAGACTGGTTTTCAGAGTTGGACTAGCGATTACCGCTGGCACGCTGATGGTTGGGCTGCCGTGTGTGGCCCAGCAACTTACGAACGACGAGATCTCCCTGACGGTCAACGCGCAGGAGGGATCGTACCAACTGTCTTTGCATGACGGTCAACCGGTGCTCAGGTCCCGTGTGGGAGCACAGGTTGACCACCAGTGGCTTCGCTCGAGTGATTACCCGCGGCACCAAGCTGCGGAGTCTACCTTCGAAGATGATCTCGGCTCCGGCCGACAGGTGACAGTCACTTGCAGCGGACTGGACGCTAAACCCGATCTTGTTTACGTGGTACAGCTCTACAAACAGCGCCCTTATGGCACCGTCCAGGTAAAGGTACAAAACAGTGCGGGAAGGGAAGTAACGGTGCAGGCCATTCGCAGTGTGGAAGCCCTGGGTGAGCCGATCCTCAATCTAGTTGGCGCTCAATCGGCCGACCGGGTTCTCTCCGACAGTTTCAGCGAGGATTGGCCGGACCTGGCTCTCTACGACCTCGGGGGAGTGAGCGGCGGGATGCATCGCGGAGCAGGGAGCCAACTCATCTACAACCGCGAGAGTAAGCAGAGTTTATTTCTCGGCGCACTCACCTCAGACCGATTTCTGACATTGCTACATCTGCAAGCTGAGGGCACGGGGGCGAACACCAAGATAGCATCCTATACCGTTGAATCCACCGGAACCACGGAAATCCAGAAGGAATTCGATTTGAAGGATTCTCCCGCGGACGACCAAGTCGAATTGAGCCTTCCGGTTAAACCCGGGGAAGACATGGTTTCAGAGCGATTGATGTTCGAGGCCGGACCAGGCTACCACGATCAACTGCTAGCCTACGGTGATGCGATTCGTCGTCTGCACCATGCGCGCGTCTCTAGTGAGACTCCCATCGGTTGGTGGAGTTGGACCGTCTACTATGGCGCCATCAACGAAGGCGAAACCCTGACCAACGGCGACTGGCAAGCCGAACATCTGAAGCCATTAGGTTATAAGTATTTCCAAATTGATGAAGGTTATCAGTATGCTCGAGGAGAATATACAACTCCGAATGCGACACAATTTCCGGATGGTTTGCGGTTTGTCGGGCATCACCTTATCGGAGAGGGCCTGACATTCGGCGTATGGACGGCGCCGTTTGAGGTGACAAGCCGGGCCTGGGTCTATGAGCACCACAAAGACTGGCTGGTGCACAATGCCAAGGGAGATCCCATCCCTATTGGCGATGTCTGGAACCAGAAGACGGATGTGCTTTACGCGCTGGACACAACCCATCCTGGAGCGCAGGCGTATATGCGGGACACTTATCGGACACTCGCCCGCGAATGGGGGGTCCGGTTCATCAAACTTGACTTCATGGATACCACCGCGATCGAGGGTTACCATTACCGCCCGAACACCACAGCCCTCGAAGCCCAACGCATTGGCCTCCAGGTAATCCGCGATGCCGTGGGGGAGGAGGTGATCTTGGATAAAGACGGAAGTCCCATGCTCAACCCAGTGGGGCTAGTCGATACGGGCCGGATCTCCGCGGATACGGGCCACAGTTTTGAGAGGACTAAGAATGCCGCCTCTGGCATCGCTGCCCGCTTCTACATGCAGCGCAATTTCTTCGTCGATGATCCGGACGCCTTCAACGTCACCGCAACGCATCTCATGGAGCATGCGAACGAACGGTCTTCGATTTCGCTGGGTGCGGCTGAGGCGTCGATCGCGCTCTCCGCGGTATCCGGGGGCATGTATGAGATTGGTGATGACATGCCAGTCCTAGGCTCAGAAAAGGATCGGCTGGCGCTGGTTGAAAACCGAGAGTTGCTGAATATCGCCAAAGTCGGCCGAGTTTCCACGCCGTTAGACCTGATGACCTACGAGCCGGAGGACGGACAGCCCAGTATTTTCTTCCTCCGGCATGATCAACGAGAGGCCATACTGACGGTCTTCAATTGGACGAACACGGTGCGCTCGCACACGCTAAGACTGGCGGACCTCGGCCTGCCTGAAGGCCACACGTTTGCGGCGACGGATGTGCTGAACCAGAACGAGACGGTTAGGCTCGAGGGTGGCGCGGTACGACTGGAAAACCAGCCATCCCAATCGGTGAGGGTGATCAAGCTGATCGACACGAGCGTTGCCGCGGCTGCTCCAACTGTGACGGCGCAGGTGCCCGCAGCGGCAAATGCTGGTCACACGATCACTCTTTCGGCACTCTCGGCGCCGGCCGAAGCTGGCGGTGTGCCCGCAATCGCTTATCACTGGGACCTCGGCGACGGCACGGGCGCGGATGGCCCCAAGGTATCTCATGCCTACACCAACGCAGGGGAGTTCACGATCCGCCTCACAGTGGACGGAGTGGACGGGGTACCGGCCCACAAGAGTTTCTCAGTCAAGGTAACCGGCAATTTGAGAGCGCACTCTAACCTTACCGACAATCGACGCTTCATAGAGCCAACCGACCGCTGAGCGTCTCCCGAGGCGAATAGGGTTCGGTCTAACATCATAGGGAGTGCCGTGAATTCTTTAAGGTCGCGCCCCGTCCAATATATCTTCCTGTACTGGCTTCACAATCCCGGAATCCAATGGATAGCATTAGTACGAAATATTTTCTGAAGGACCGGCTGGGGCAGGTTCAATCCACGCACCTGCTTGCCTTCCACGACAAAGGTCTCGCCGGTCGCCAGGAATTTCCAGTCACGTGCGTAAGTAGACTGCCATTCGGTCAACGCATCCGGGAGATTGGCGTCTTCGTCTAAATCGAGGTCCGTGCCGTATAGGACGCGGTCTTGATACTTGATAAGGAATGCGCTCACCTTTTCCGGGGGCGTTAGCATGAGGTATTCCATTCTCGCCGCAGTGTCGATAGCAAAATTTGGATACTTATCCAGGTGGCGGGCGATGTTGTCCAGATCCCGTTCCATGCTGCCCAGATGAACTCCCACCATGCGTAGTTTGGGGTTGTTGGCGAGCACATGATCACGCGCGTCGAGAATCCTCTGCTTTGAGGGGAACCCGGGCAACTTGGCGACGTACCATTGCGGATTTTCCCGGTAATAGGACCAGGACGGATCGGACGCGTCCGGTGGCCCCCAGGCCACATCCGGTTCGGCCTGATGTGCCATGAGGGTTTTGCCATGGTTGGCGATATCTTTGTAAATCGGCTCGAACCTCGGATCATCGACCATGACATATTGGCCGCTACTGTCCTTGATCTCCATTCCGATGTTCTTCCAGATCTTGACCGCCACCGCTCCCTGCGCGAAGTCGTGGTCGATCTGCCTGATGGCGTCGGCGCTGAATGAGGCACTCCCAAGCTTGTATGGATCAAAGGTCGTACACAGAGCTACGTGGCCACGGCTCGACCGCACGAGCGCCAGCGCATCGTCGATCTGCGGCTGCAACTGTTTGCGATGGGGGTCTGTATCGTCCATCACCAGGATATTCAACAGTTTCAGGTTCAGACGTTCGAGCATGTTCTGAAACGCGGGGTCGGTCTTGAAAACATGAACGTGAACATCAATGGGACGGATCGATGCGAACGAGCGCAGGCTCGCTTCGTCATCAACGGGTTTTGTCGCAGCACTCGCACCAGTGGGCGCTTGCGCCGCGGCGGACAGGGCAATCGAGAAACCTAATATGACTTGAGCGACAGTTCGCGAAAAATCGATCATCGATTCTTCCATCGCGGCAAACGGAGTCAATTGTCGACTCACGCTTGAACCACGTAGCGAGTTGAGCTTCAGAAATAAAACTTCAAAGGCAAACTGGATGAAACGTGGATCGCAGAGCTTACCATATCTTGTTTTTTCTTTCCAAACATTTCTGTTATCGTCGTTCCCGAAAGGGAAGGGAAGTTCTAAGATGCAAACCTCATTCCCAGGACACCCTAGTGGTCTGTTTTATCTCTTCCGACCAGACGACGCGAAGCTATGAAACGGATCTCCTTCGCGAACTCTCCCAGAAGCGCCTTGGCCTGCGGAAGCTGATTGTAGGAGAAGCGATCCCGACGGACGTTACAGGACCGGAGGATGTGGTGGTCGAATGTCGCGGCCTCAAACAGTTGGGCGATCGAAATGCGGTTTTGGTGGATGTCGTTGTAGCACAATTGCTGGCGTTTTTCCGATACATGCAGGAAGGTTTGCACCCAGACTCACCTTCCCGCGATAACGTGATCAACCGAGTCGTCCAACGATTCCCGTTGTACGGGCCGTGACATCTGCACTCGGGTCGGTCGCGCGTAAGTGCGGGAGCAAATATGATCAATCGGCGGCAGTGGTTGTATGGAGCAGGAGTGATGGCCGGCGCGGCTGCCCATCCCGGCAGCGGTTTCGGCGAGGATAACGATAATCAAGATCCACCGAAAACCCAGCATCGCCCTTTGGATCTTTACGACTTCGAGCCAAAAAGCATGCTGCAAGTGCACGAGTCGCGAGTCGAGCGCGCTAAATTTCCTGTCTTCGATTTTCACACCCACATCACGACATCGGCGAAGTCCGAAAACGGTGTGGAATTGGCCTCGGAACGTGAATATCTGGGCACGCCGGAAGAGCTTCTGGCCGTCATGGATCGCAAAAACATACGGGCTATGGTGAACCTCACCGGCGGTTACGGCAAGGGCTTGGGTGACGTAATCAACAAATATGATCGAGCGTTTCCCGGTCGCTTCTACACGTTTACCGAACCCTGCTACGCTCGCTGGAAGGAGCCCGCCTATCCGGAACTTCAGGCCCAGGCCATCGAGCAAGCCTATCGGCAAGGTGCGAAGGGCTTGAAAATTCTGAAGACTCTAGGTCTCTATCTTCGAGAGAACATTACTTCCGGCGTACTCGTAAAGATTGATGATCCGAGATTCGATCCAATGTGGGACGCTTGTGGCCAATTCAACATGCCGGTAGCGATTCACGTATCTGACCCGGTCGCGTTTTTTACTCCTACAGATCGGTTCAACGAGCGCTATGAGGAGCTAAATAATCACCCGGACTGGTCTTTTTACGTTGGCGACTTTCCCGGTAACGCGGAATTACTTGAGGCCCGCAACCGGGTTTTTGCAAGGCATCCCAAAACGCAATTCGTTGTGTTGCACGTGGGAAACTTCGGCGAGAACCTGGCGAATGTAGCGCAGACCCTCGACCGCTTCCCGAACATGACAGTCGACATCGCTGCCCGCATCGGAGAGTTGGGCAGGCAGCCCCGCACGGCGCGGAAGTTTTTCGATAAGTATCAGGATCGTATCCTGTTCGGCACCGACGCCACTCCGCACGGTGACGAGTTTCCTCAACAAGTATTCAACGATCAGTTGTACGAAATCTACTATCGATTCCTGGAGACTGACGATGAGTACTTCGACTACGCTCCGGCGAAAATCCCTCCGCAGGGGCGCTGGCGCATTTACGGCATCAATCTGCCGGAGACGGTTCTTCGCAAAGTGTATTTCGAGAATGCCGCTCGTCAACTGAGAGTGGCAGTCTGATGCATCGATCCCTGCGAACGCGCGTGCGGAATGGCGTGATCGCTTGCGCCCTCTTCTTCGTAGCAATACCGATGCTCATGGCAGCCGATCCCGCCGTGATGGAAAGTACAAAAGCTCCGGAAGACGTGGCGCCAAGTACGGATGCGACTAGCCCGTTCTGGCGCGGAGCTCGCCTTGTCTATGCAGATAAGGCTCCTTACGGCCAAAACCAACCGCGCTACCGTACCGAGGTCCGCTCTCGCTGGACAGAGAGGAATCTGTATTTCTTATTCGTCTGTTCTTACGAAGCTCTGAATCTCAAGCCGTCACCCAGCGCTTCAACCGAGACAAATCAGCTTTGGGATTGGGATGTTGCCGAGGTTTTCATTGGTTCTGATTTTCAAGACATCCGCAGATACAAAGAATTCGAAATCTCGCCGCAAGGGGAGTGGGTCGATCTCGACATTGACCTGTCCAAGCCGCATCACGAAGATGGCTGGACGTGGAACTCTGGCTTCACGGTAGCCGCTCGCATCGATCCGGTCGCGAAGATTTGGTACGGAGCCATGCGCATTCCATTCTCGGCTTTGCAGAGCCAGGCTCCGACAGTCGGCGACAAGTTTCGAATCAATTTGTTTCGCAGCCAGGGCCCGCCGCCGAATCGGATTGAAGTTGTCTGGCAACCCACGATGAGTCATACGTTCCACACTCCAGCGAAATTTGGTCTGCTTCGCCTGGTAGCGGAAGAACCCAAGTAGAGCCTCTGGCGCCGTCCCGACCTCATTCCAGCGGATGACCCCTTTCCTTGGCCCCCGCAGTCTACTGTTCCTCGTGTTTTTCACTTTCTATCGAAGTCTTCATTTTATCTGGACAAAAGACAACAAAACGATATAAAAAGAAACGTTCCGTTAGTATTCGGAGCAGTTTCTGTGCTGCAAACAGCGGGAGAGTAGAGTCGGCTGCAAGGTTTGCTGCCGAGCCATTGATCGACACTGCATCACGTCCGCGGAAGGAGAATCACTCATGAGAAAGACCATAGGAGTTGTCGTTTTTCTGATCAGTGTGGCCGTGGTTGGGTTAGCGCAAGTCGATACCGGCAGCCTGGTTGGGACGGTCAAGGATGCCAGCGGCGCCCTACTGCCCGGCGTCACCGTCACAGCTAGCAACACGGACACAGGTATTGCCACTGCGACAAAAACGGAGCAGAACGGCGATTACGTGATTACTCCGCTCCACATCGGCCGATACTCTATTTCCGTCGAAGTCACCGGCTTCCATCGGGAAATTCGCAAGGACATCGTGCTCGATGTGCAGCAGACCATCCGGCTGGACTTCAGTCTTAAGGTCGGCGCGGTTTCGGAAACAATGGAAGTAAGCGGAGCCCCTCCGCTACTCGAAACCGAGAGCGCATCCCTGGGCAACGTTGTGACCGCCGAAACGGTCGAGGAGTTGCCCTTGAACGGCCGGCGCTACACGGACCTCGCAGAACTCACCTCGGGGGTGGCCAAGGTCATCGAGGGACCGGTCAACGGCGGCAGCACACCGACCAACGGGAACGCGGGGGGAAGCTTCGCGGTCAATGGCACTCGCGGGGATCAGAATAACTTTACTCTCGACGGCATCGACAACAACTCCAACGACAACGGAGATGTGGCGGTACTGAGCAGCGTTGACGCCATCGCCGAATTCAAGATAGAGACCTCGAACTACTCCCCAGAATTCGGCCGCAGCGGTGGCGCGGTCATCAACGCCACTACCAAGTCGGGCACAAACAAGTTCCACGGCAGCGCCTGGGAATTCCTGCGGAATGACGCCTTGGATGCCGCGCAATACGGTTTTGGCTCTGTCCTGACCAAAGCGCCTTACAAGCAAAACCAGTTTGGGGCGACCTTCGGCGGACCGATCAAAAGAGACAAAGCGTTTTTCTTCGTCGATTACGAAGGAACACGCATCCACCAGGCGCAAAGCGATATTGTCACTGTGCCGACCGACGGCACAAACGGCACGTCCAACGAGCGGGCCGGAGATTTCAGCGGTATTCTGGGTGGGCAATCAATGATTTGCGGCGCGGACGGAGCCTCGCCTTGCGTCGATGCCCTGAATCGGCCTATCTACACGAACGAGATCTACGATCCGTCGACTACGCAACGCAACGGTTTTGGATTTGATCCAACTACCGGGCTGCCCATAGCAGGACAGGCAAATATCATTCCCGCGGCGAGCCTGAACAACCTCGGACTGAACTATGCCGCGCTTTATCCTGCGCCGAACCAGCCGGGACCGAACGGAGACTATTCCACCCTCAACTATGCGGTGAATGCGCCCGGAACTGACCAGACCGATCAGATGGATGTGCGGGCGGATGAGAATGTCACGGACAAAATCCAGCTCTTCCAAAGATTTTCGTACATCAAAGACACGCGTTTTCAGGCGCCGGTGTTCTCCGGGATTGCTGACGGGGGCGGCTACAACACCGGAGGGCGGCCTTTGGACACAGAGGGGGCGGTATTCGGCTTGAATTACGCCATCAAGTCGAACATGGTGAACGCGTTCCGCGCTGGATTTAACCGCGTTCACTACATCTCCAACTCTCCTTCCTATGGGCAGCAGTTCCCACCTGCCAACCTGCAGGTGCCGGGTGTGCCCAACGATCCCCTCGTCAATGGACTGACGTGGTTTGCTCCCAGCGCATACGCCGGGCTGGGCGAGCCGCTATTTACACCGACCCGCAGCACCACCCAGGACATCCAGATCAACGACACGTTAAGCATTGTGCACGGGAAGCACTTGCTCAAGTTCGGACCGCAGTTTCGCTTTGACCAGTTCAACCTTCTGCAGATTGGCCAGCCGCGCGGCAACATGTCGTTCAGTGGCCAATTTACCTCCGAGTCCGGCGGGCTGGGAGATGGCAGCGGCAACGGCCTGGCTGACATGCTGGTGGGGCTGCCAATCACATCCATCATTTCGAGCGAGGTATATTTCGGCAATCGCCAGCACACCTACGGGGCGTTCGTTCAGGATACTTACAGAGCAACGTCGAAGCTGACGCTGGACCTCGGGCTGCGCTGGGACTATGCGACACCTGTTTACGAATCGCAGCATCGCCAGAGCAATTGGGATTACACGAAAGGCATCCTTGTTCCTGCCGGGACTGCCGGTTATCCGAAGAACCTGGAGACCACGGACAAAGACGACTTCGCCCCGCGCATTGGCCTGGCCTACAGCCCTTTTCCGTCTAAGCCATTCGTGATTCGGGGAGGGTATGGGCGCTTTTTTGTCTTCTACGAAATTCGCACGGGCGACCCGCTGCAAGTCGACTACAATCTCCCGTTCTTCTTCGAGCCTACATTCAACAGCGACGGCATAACGCCTTCGCAAGTTACCCTGACGTCTGGATTCCCGGCCCTCAATCCGAGCGAGGCACCATTCGCGAATGTGACCAGCCAGGACTGGAATCCTCATACGCCGGTGTATGACCAGTGGAATCTGAATCTCGAATACCAACTGCCGGGCCAGATTGTAATCAGTCCCGGCTATGTCGGAACGAAAGGCACTCACCTGCAAGTCCTGCGCGACTACAACCAGATTCCCACGCCCCAGTCGACGTACGACCCGACCTTGGCGCCCTACTGCGACCCGACCGCCACCCTCCAATGCCAATATGGGACTTTCACGTCGATCACGAATCGCGGAAACTCCACTTATCACGCATTTCAGATCAAGGCTGAAAAGCGGGCTAGCCATGGCCTTTACTTCCTGAGTGCGTTCACCTTCGGCAAAGCCATCAATGACCAGCCCGAAATCTGCTGCAACGCTCCGTGGCCCCAGGACAGTTACAATATCGCGGCGGAAAAAGGGCTGGCGGACTACGATAATCGCAAGCGCTGGGTGAACAGCGTCGATTACCTGGTGCCTGTGGGAAAAGGCCAAGCATTCATGAACCGGGGTGGCTTGGCCAATGCGATTCTTGGCGGATGGCACGTAGGCGGAATTATCACGTTCCGCTCGGGCTTCCCCTTCTCGCCGGCGATCGGATTCGACCCAAGCAACACGGGTTCTCCGGGGTTGCAGCGCTCCAACCAGATCGGTAGTGGAGCTCTCCCGCATCCCAGCCCGAACCTATGGTTCAACCCGAACGATTTTCCTATTCCCAACTGTCCCAACGGTTGTTTCGGCAATGCGCACAAAAACATTCTCGAAGGACCGGGAGAGAAAACAGCAGACTTGTCGGCGCGAAAAATGTTCAATGTGACAGAACGGTTCACTCTTGAGTTTCGAGCCGAGTTCTTCAATGCTTTCAACCATCCGGTCTTTTCTCAACCCGATAACTACATCACCGATGGCCCTGGAGCTACCGGCGTGATCACGTCCACGGTGATACCGCAGCGGCAGATTCAGTTTGCTCTGAAGTTGGCGTTCTAGTTCCTCAGCTTCCCAGGGTAATTCAGGAGTCCTGGGAAGCGAGGAGTCTTTTGGTGATAGTTGTGGCGAATGCAGGATTCGCCGGACTTTTGCGCCAATCATGCCGAGCTCCGTCTTGAGATTCCACCGGGCAGATCAGCCGGTTGCGGCCACGAAACCCGTTCGCGCGCTGCGGCCGAGTAACCGAAGGAGGCCATGACTTCGATGAAGCGCAGAGACTTTCTCAAGAGCAGTGTCGCACTGGCTGTAGCAGCAGAGCTCGGAACTGGCAAAGCGCATGCATTCGTTCCCGCTCACAACTGGGCAAAATACGATTTCGGTTCTGGGCCTCCGGTTACTGATCGCCTGAATCAGGGCCCCTTCTCGCAGTATCCCCCGGATGCCGTCATTCCCACGGATGAAGTGGTGATGACGACGACTCCGTCGGAAGAAGTCGTGCCGAACTATGGCAAAGGGCTGATCACGTACATTACGGCCGATATGGGGACAGAGGAGATTAAGGCGGACAACATCCCACAAGCGATTGAGGATCTAGTTCGATTTCCTCTAGGGCAGCAACTCTACATACGGCCGACCTGGCGAGAAGTCCAGCCGCGGCCCGGACGCCTGGACCTGCCCGATTACATAAAGCTCGTCTTTGATCTGGCAAAGAAAAATAACAAGCGCATCGGATTGCGGGTACAAATGAGCGCGCCCGACTATACCCACGAAGCAGCTCTCCCCGATTTTGTTCTCGATAGAGTACCGAAAGTCGATTTGGTGTTGAGCGACAAGGAGAATGGCCGGGAGGCGGAAAGGTATCTGCGGAACCCGCACGGGAAGTATCAGCCGCGATTTGACGATCCGTTCTTTCAGCAGGCTTTTAAAGACTTGGTTGGAGCATTAGCGGCGGAATTCAACGGAAATCCTCAGGTCGAGTTCATCGATACCTTTATGTATGGATTCTGGGGCGAGGGCCACACCTGGCCATTTGCTAACAATCCTTTCCCCGACTACCAGACTGCCGAGCGGACCTGGATCAACATGCTCGAAGTGCAGTTGGAGCACTTCACGAAAACTCCATTGCTGACCAACACCCAACCCGACTACAGCCGGGTGGGCAATTCTGAAATGCTGGACCGCACGGTTCGCAGTAACAACTGGATTCGCAGCGACACCATCTTCATTGAGAACGAACAGATTGAAGCGCTTAGCAATCGCCCGCCCTGGATCGCCGCGTTGCTCGAACAGGGGCTCCCGGGAAAGCCGCCCGACGCGACGGCCGCGCAGGACGGAGTCTCGCCGGCAGAGAACATGATTGCCCATGTGATGGATATTGGAGCGAACTACTGGTCGCTGTGGAACTTCCATCAGATAAGCGCCAAGAACTTGGCCAGTTACTACCAGGCATATCCACAATGGTTTGATCGAATCAATCGCCGAATTGGCTACAACGTGAGGCCGTCCTTCATCTGGAACTATGAAGACTCAGGGTACCAAGGCCTGATCATTGGCTTCGCCAATGACGGCATCGCCGGTGTTCCGGGCGTGCTGCGCGTCACTGTCGAGAGTGAGGATGGAAAGGCGTTGAAGACTGGCTGCTTAGACCCCGGCTATCCACTACCGGGCAAAATCCGGCAGGCGCAGTTCATACTTCCGCAAGGAACGAAATGGAAGGGACTCAAACTCAAAGCGGAGATCGAAGTGAAGGGCATGCGCTATCCGGTGCGTTGGGCCTGCCACCAGAAGCTGAATGATGATGGCTCACTCACTCTGCGTCCCAACTTACGTCACCAAGTTTGAGCGCAACGGTTGATCTATCGGCAAAGAATTGGAAATTTCAGCGGATTCGTGAATCTGAGAGTACGCACAGGGTTCGTGTTGCCATCGATCCCGAACGTATCGAAAAACATTGCAGGGAGGCGCATTCATGCGGAGGCGAGATTTCGTTAAAACGGGAGCGGTTCTGGGAGCGGTAAGCGCTCTCATGCGTCCGCGGATGTGGGCCGATGTTCCCGACCATCTATGGGAAGGCTATGACTTCGGCTGCCCCACCGTAACCAACCGTCTCGATCAGGGTCCATTCGGCATCGCTCAAGATGAAGGTTGGTACACGATTTTTGCCACTCAGCCCTCTCGCAATCACATCCGAAATTTTGGCACAGGCTTGGTCGGCTACACGTGGGAGGAAAACGGTCCGGCTTTGACTGTGCAATGTGGTAACGAGACGCTGGAAAAAAACGTGGAAAGAATGGCTTCCCTGCCTTTCGTCGACGTCTTGTACATCCGGTGCGACTGGCGAGACGTACAGACCAGTTCCGGGAAACTGCAACTCTCTCCTGTTTGGGAGGCCACATTCGATGCCGCCAAGCGTCACAATCTAGGCGTCGGTTTCCGAATCCAACTCTCCAGCCCCAATATCCAACCAAAAAAGCTTTCGATGCCGGATTTCCTGCACGACAAAGTTCCCATCGTCAACATCGGCCACAAGTCGAAGGAGCACCACACCGGTTTCGATTTCTACGAGCCGCGTTATGACTCCCCTGAATTTCAAAAAGCCTTTACCGAGTTGAATGAGTTGCTTGCCGCGAAATTCGAGGGCAATCCTCAGCTGGAATACATGGACTTAATGATGTATGGATTCTGGGGAGAAGGTCACACCAACGATCTGCCCAACCCGTTTCCCGACTACTTGACCGCTGAAAAGACCTTTGCTCACATGACCCAACTCCAGATCGATGCCTGGAAGAAGACTCCTCTGGCGGTCAACACGCAGCCCGACATCAGCAATGTGGGCAACCGGCAAGTGCAGGATATGGCGGTTCGTGCGGGATGTTGGCTGCGCTCCGACAGTCTGATTATGGATGAACCCATCCAAATTGAGGAACTCGGCCATCGTCCACCCTGGGTCGCCATCGTCATGGAAGATGGTGAAAACCGCCACTATGTGCTCCCCGAGTTCGCGGCCGAGGAGAAAGCTTGTCTGAGCAAACTGTCTGACTCCATGCTGGCATTTGTTGGACCGGACGACGAAGCCGTGCCGACTGACGATTATCCGCACCGCATCGGCGGCCCCATCGATCGCCCCTATCGCGAGAGCGCGAGCTTTCACTCCCTTGACATCGGAACGAACTATTTTGGCCTCTGGACCGAAGCCGAAAACATCCGGCGCTACTACGAGAAGTATCCCGATTCGCTTCGCGCCATGGAGCAACGACTCGGGTACCGTGTCCGTCCGTCCATCATCTGGCAGAGAAAACGCTACGACACAATGGAACTGATTCTGGGAATCGTCAACGACGGCGTTGCCGGCGTGCCGGGAATTCTAGGCATCTACGCTGAGACTGCTGACGGTCGAGTCAAAGTAGGAGGCAATCTCGACGCGGGCCAGCCGATCGCGGGCAAATTGCGCCAAGCCTCGATCATCCTCCCAAAGGATATGGACGGACAGCAGATCATTCTGCGGGCTGAAATTGAGGTCAAAGGTGTCCGGAGGCCCGTCCGCTGGGCTTGCCACGAACGAACGAACCCCGACGGTTCCCTGACCATTCGTCTTAAGAAGGGCAGTGATCCAGACTGGAAAAAGGGAGTATAGGTCGTCGTTCACCACAGCCGACAGCGCATAGACTCTCGAAAGGGCTGAACATGGAACTGCGGCAGCTTTCGTTTCGAAAATCGGAGATTCCTCGACGTTCGATTTCACGGCGAGTGTTATCTGCCGCCCTCGCGTCTGTGCTCCTGGCTCTTCCGGCGGCAGCCGCGGACGACAAACCTCAGGCCGGCTTTGACACGCAGCGACTCGGCAAGATTCAGCAAAGAATGCAGGAGTACGTAAATGCCGGAGAAGCCGCCGGAATCGTGACGATGGTCTTGCGAGGCGGCAATGTCGTGCAAAAGACAGCGGTCGGAATGCAGAACGTCGAAGAGAAGCGTCCCATGCGCGAGGATTCGATCTTTCAGATCATGTCGATGACCAAGCCGATCACCGCCGTCGGGATCATGATGCTCTGCGAGGAAGGCAAGATCAGTCTCTACGACGAAGTTCAAACCTACCTGCCTGAGTTTCGCGACCAGATGGTCAATGCCAATGGATGGCTGAAGAAGCCCACGCGCCCAATTCGCATTGGCGACCTCCTCTCCCACACATCGGGAATGCGCCAAATGCCTCAGGGCGACATGAAGGACATTCACTGGAAGATGGATCACACGCTGGCGGAAGCGGTTGCGTCGTTCGCGAAGGAACCTCTCGAATTCGAGCCCGGCACGAAATGGCTCTACAGCAACACAGGATTCGCTACCCTCGGTCGCATCATCGAAGTCATTTCCGGTCAATCGTATGAGAGCTTCATTCAGAATCGGCTACTACAGCCGCTGCAAATGAAAGATACGTTCTTCTATCCTCCTTCCGACAAATTGGACCGAATTGCGATCGTCTATGCGCCCAAAGATAGCAAAGTGATTCGGGCCGGAAGTCAGATCCTGGGCGGCGACCCGGGCGCCTTCCGCAAAGGCGCCAAATATCCGGGACCTGAATACGGCCTGTTCTCCACTGCAGACGACATCTCCCATTTCTGCGAAATGATCTTGAATCACGGAGCCTGGAAAGGTACTCGCTATCTTTCTCCCGCAACCATCGAAACCATGCGGGAAGTGCAAACTTCAGGCATGGCGGCCGGCTGGTATCCCGGTGCCGACTACGGGCTGGCTTGGGAAATCATTACCAAGCCAGCCGGAGTCTGGGGCTTACTTCCCCTCGGGACTTTCGGCCATGGAGGCGCGTTCGGAACACAGGAATGGATCTTTCCGTCTCGCGACATGATCACCATCTTCATGGTGGCGTGCGATGGGGATTGTTCCGAGCGCCCGGAGCGCGCATTCCAGGAAATGGCTATTTCCAGTCTGGAGCAGGAATGACAAAGCTCGACATCGAAATATTGGAGCTACCAACCTGCCGACACACAGTATCCATTCCTGAGAATGGTGCGCAGTGAGGGTTCACTTACAGAAAAACCGCGGCTGGTATAGCAACCGCAAACTGTCTCAAACGAGGGGTGCACCCTTAAAAAATGTAAACGATTTTGGAGCGCTCAAAGTACTCTGGTTCAACGCAACTCAACAGCGTTCAAAAACATCACCTTCGACATGACATCGAAGGATTTGGCGCAGAAAGGTTCGATGAGTTACTGAAACATCGTTAGCTTTGTCACTTGGTGCGCCAGAGGCTCTCTGGCGCATTATTCCTGAGCGTCGATTCTGCTTCTGGGGATTATCACCTCGAGTTGCATGAAGGGCGGCGGCGGTGGCAGTCACGCAAGCTGAACTGCGACCTCTGATTTGTCTTGGTTTATCTCGGAAATGAGAGCGTTAAGCTTCGCCAATACTTCAAATGCGTCAGCCACATAAAGCACTTCCGCTTTTCCACGTGCCGATCCGCAGTTTGGGTCGGGATTGACTGCACGGCGCTCGTTGATGGACCGCCAGCCGACGACATGGGGCTCTTCGCCATGGCAGCATGTGGACAAACCTTTGGGATGGCGCGGCGTCGATCCAGTCTGTCCGACCTGGTTCAGATGGGTCATGAGGCCCAACACGGCCTGACTTTCACCCGTTTGATCGACAAGGGACTTACTCCCACCCAACGATGCACCCGAGGTGCGAAGGAAGTCGAGAATCAGCGCCTCGGCTCGATCGACAGGGGCTTACATCGCCTTGTTTCTTGGTCCAGCCAGCGCCCGCGACGAACAATAAACTGGCTTCGGGCCTTATCGTTTGCGCGTCGCTCTTTGGAGAGCGAACGCCCGTCACGGTGGTTTTCAGGGCAGCTTTCGGGAGTGTCAGCGGTATCTCTTCGATTTTGGCTCTCGTCGGTGCTCCATTCCAGGGCTCGCTGCAGCCCGATTCGAGCAATATGATCCACGGTCGCGCGTCGCGTCGAATGACTCCCTCGATGCGCTGGCGATAGTACCATCGCTTCGCACAGACTTCGCCGTTCAGGGTTTCCAGTGAAGCAACAAGCGTGTCTACGCATCCACTTAGGCGATGAGCCACAACCTCAAGAACGCGCATGATGCGGGATGTTGCCGGCGCCAGAATCAGGTCTGCTCCCGCCGCTCGGCAGAGAGTCTCCGCTGCCGCCGCGTCGCTCGCATAGCGCGCGGTGGCGAAGTCAGGCCCCGCGAATAGGTTTACCGAGCGCCGAGCGACTCACGCGGGTTCGACGAGCGGCTAATGATCGGCCGCCTCTTTCAGCAAGACAGTTCGTGGTTGCGCGCCAACGATTTCAATTGCACAATCTTTCGCCCGACTTGCACGCTGTTTCGGCAGGCTACCACGCACGATTCGCAACCGTCGCAAGCATCGAGTCCACGCCCCGAAGCTACACTCGCAAGCATCTCCCGGGCCATTCCCTTATTTCCGTATTGCACTGCGTACATGTGCGATCTCATCAGCGCAGGTATATCGGCGTCCTTCGGACAATCTTCTTTGCATTCGCCACACTGTTGGCAAAATTCTGCCTGTGCTGAAAAAGTCTTATCTGCCAGGAACCTCTCCTCTTCGTTCGTATAGGCCAAGCTTCGTGCCACGGAGAAATCCTGCTCGAGATGTTCGTAGGTGCTGAAACCCGGTATGGCGGTGGTAACAAACTCATGATTCAGCGCCCATTTCAGCAGCGCTGTCTGGCTCACGGGCGGCAGTGCCTTCGGCATTTTTGCGTCTGGTCTTACGGTGCCGCCGGCCTGCGTCTTCATGGCAACGATCCCGATTCCGCTCTTCGCGGCGAGCTCAATCGTGCTCAGCATTCCAACATCGTACGCCATCGTGTAATTCAGCGTCACCAGCACAACGTCAAACAGGTTCAGCCGTATCGCTTCGTTCACCACAGCTTGGGTCTTGTGCGTCGATATCCCCACAAACCGGGTCTTCCCGTCTTTCTTCAAACTCTGCAGTGCTTCCAGCGGGCCTTCCGCCCGTGCATCCTCCACCGAATCCACCCCGTGGTAATAGAGAATGTCCACATGGTCCATCTGCAGTCGTTGCAGGCTGCTCTCGACTCCCTCCACAAAGCGCTTTTTTGCTTCCGCAACGTCGTGCGTATGACCCTTGGCGGGTTGCTTGGTTGCAATCGTGACCTTATCGCGGACTCCCATTTCTTTGATCACGCGACCAACCATCTCTTCGTTACGCCCTTGTTGATACACCGCCGCCGTATCGAAATGCCGGATCCCTACCTCGTATGCCCGCCGCAACAGGCCCGGCACGTCCGCGTTCATCACCCCCATGCTGACCACCGGCAGGGTGAGTCCAGTCTTGCCGAGCGTGCGTTGCAGTACTGGTCCAGTCGCTGTTTCGTTCAGGGGATTCGCCAGGAGAATGTCCGTTCCTCCCAACACACTGGCCGCTCCTGCCCAAAGGATCGGCTTCACGATGAAATCCCTCCGGTTCCATTCCCACCGCTTATTCATGGCTGTGCTCCTGAGATTGCGTTCTCTGCACTCACTGACTGCCGGATGTCCGAATCAAACTCTGCGCGGTCTTAGTCAGAATCTCGGCTCCGTTCTGTGGTGGATTCACCACCACAATCAAGTAGCGCCCCTGAGTCCGCGCGATCACGTTCCCCTCGAAACTGTTCTTCGCTCGGATTCCACCGGCTCCCAATTCCGTGGCCGCGACGCACTCGCCGGTTTCCTTGAAGTGCTTGGCGAACTGTTCCAAGCGCGCCTTGGCTCCTGCCGCATCGTTCGCGATTGAAATCACCAGCTTGCTTTCTTCCTTCCCCCAGACGTACGCCACGACGTACGCGGGTGCCAGGAAAGCGTGACCTAAAGGATCCTTCCGCATGTATTGTTCGGAATGCTCCACTCGATGTTCGTGGGGAAGTTGCGCCAATAGCGACGGCATCGTCAGCGTGCCGCCGATACGCTGGGACAAGATGCGTGCAAATTGGTCGAGCAGCGTACCCGCCTTCGCGCCTGATCCCGCCAGCTTTATGTAATAGTGGCCTTGCAGAAAATTGAGAATTCCTTGACTTTGGTAGGCTTCGACGCCGATCGATGCGAATTTGTACTTCGGCGACCGCTCTGCCGCGTACATCCCAAAGGCATCCTCCGGTTTGCCCATGTCGTAGATGTCCACCGTCAGTTCCGCATCGCCACTCTTGAAGTCTTGATGCAGCAAGGTCCGGAAGTCGTAGAGCAGATAGATGTCTGCACCGCCGTCGATGTACTGATAAAGACTCTCTGCCTTATAGAAAGCTGGTGAGTCTTGCGCGGTTGCGCGGCCCGGGAGGGGCTGCCGCAGGAGACTTAGAAGTTGCTTTTCGGCACTCGCAGAAGCTTGGCCATGGGGAGCACCGTTGCTGGGCGCTGAATTCTGTGCCTGGACGATTCCTGCCGCCAACGTGGCACAGATCAGTCCAGTCTTCCATCGGGCCAAGCGTCTCATGCCAACCTGCCCGGCTCTTCCGCCCACGGATGTGCCTCATCGGTGATGACCGTGCTCGGGTCCACTGCGTATTCGTCTGCCTTCATAATCGTCTTAGAGCTCCATTAGCCAATTCCACTGTCGCGAGTTTTGGCCGTTTCCCGATGCGGACACTGCAGCCTTCGTTCCTGTAGTAGGTCCGCGGTCTTTTCGTCAGCGGCTCATAGCCAGTTCCGGCTCTGGGCTGGCTGACGGATATGCACTCTCGTTCGTTGCCGTCGAAAGCAAGACTTTTTGCCCGGTTAAGTGAGCGGCCAGCATCCCGCTCTCGTCGACGGCATCCCTGAGCGGCAGTGCAACCTGGCCGCCCGCCGCGGCTGAGCGGCAAAGAGCCATCATGATTTCAAAACCCGCGTAGGCACTCTCGAAATTGCAAGGATGAACCTTGCGATCATCGTCGAGCCAGGCGGCGATGTCCTCTATGTAGGGAGGCATATCGAGGTCATAGTTCATGCAGCCCCCGCCAGAGGATGAGCCAGCCTTGGTGACCGCACGCCACCCGCCGCCGGTTAGGACCTCCGCGAAGCCCTCGGTGCCCTGCGCTCCGATACGGCACTTCCGCCACCAGTAATCGACCTCGGGAACGTCGGGAGCACCCGCGCCGCACTCGACGATCCCCCGCACCCCGTTGGCGAACTGGATGAAACCTCCGATGTAGTCCGGCGATGGATGAAGATCGGAGAGCTTCCCGCAGCCTGCAGCCTGTCCCATTACCCACTCCGCCCTCGCATCGTCGTTGTACCAGCGCATGTAGTCGATCAGATGCGACAGCATGTGCATCATCCAACCTGATGCCGTCCCATAAACGGTGTGCACCCGCCCTAACGCGCCGCTGGAAATGATCTCCTTCACCCTGCGGTAGTGTTCGCCGTAGCGATGCTGATGGCTTACCACGGCCTTCACGCCGCTGGCTGCCAACAATCTCCGCACTTCCATGCCTTCCCGGCTGTTCAGTGCCACTGGCTTCTCGAACGCGACCAGTCGTGCGCCACTCTCGATGGCGATGCGAATCATTTGACTGCGCAGGTTGGGAAGAGTGCAAAAACAGAAAACGTCGGGCCTGACGCTCAGGGCGACCTTTAGCGCGTCCCTGCCTTTTACTCCACCGAATTTGGATGCCGCTGCATCGAGGCGCGCGGGGTCAATGTCGCAGACGCCCGCTACCTCAAACCGGCTGTTTGCCTGGAACGCCAGGGCATGGTGCATCCCGCGCTTTCCCATGCCCACCACGACGACCCGGTATTTGTCGCTCATCGCGCCCTCCTATCCCACTCGAGGACCTTGTCCACCGTGTAGTCCACTTCCTCTTCGGTTAGCTCGGGGAACATGGGCAACGAAATGCAGCACGCGGCGTTGCGTTCCGAGTTGGAGATTGGTCCAACGATGCGGGCCTCATGGGCCCAGGGATATCCGTCCTGTTGATGGATGGCAATCGGATAATGGCACTTGGCGTCGATGCCCTCTTCGTTCAGGAACGTGAGGAGTCCATCACGATGCCCGGCTTGTCTCGTCTCGATTACATACAAGTGGTAGACGTGCCGATAGCCAGGAGTCTCGTACGGCAGCGTGATGTTCTGCGCACGCGCCAGTCCTTTGCTGTAGCGTGCCGCCCATTTCCTGCGGAGATCACTCCATTCCTCGATGTGTCGTAGCTTGGCACTGAGAATCCCGGCATGCAGGTCGTCGAGCCGGCTGTTGTATCCCGGACTGTGGCAGGAGCGCTTGTCGGAACCGTGGTTGCGCAGCTTCCGCACCAGGCGGTCGACTTCAGGATTGTTCGTGACGACCGCGCCTCCATCACCGAACGTGCCCAGGTTCTTTTGAATGATGAAGCTGATCGTGGCCGCGTCACTGAGTTCGGCGATCTTGAAACCATCGCCACAAGCACCCATGGCCTGGGCGTTGTCCTCGATCACCAGCAGGTGGTGACGATCCGCAATCTTCCGGATCGCCTTCATGTCTGCGCATTGACCGTACAAGTGAACTGGTACCAAGGCTTTCGTGCGGGGCGTGATCGCCGCCTCGATCCTCGCGGGGTCAATACAGTTCGTCTTCGGATCGGAGTCCACAAACACGGCAGTGGCACCGGTGATCCAGATAGCTTCCGCCGTGGCGAAAAACGTGTTCGTCGTAGTAATGCACTCGTCGCCGGGGCCGATGCCCAGAGCGTTGAACGTGAGCCAGAGAGCATCCGTTCCATTGCCTACGCCGATCGCATACTTGGTTCCATGGAACTCGGCCAATTCCTGTTCAAACCGCTTCAACATGGGACCGAGAACATATTGTCCGCTTTCGAGTACTTCTTTGAGGTTGGCGTCGATCTCTGCTTTGATGTTGTGATATTGCCGCACGTGCCCATAGAAAGCCACGCTCATTTGGGTTGCCAGCATATAGATCCTCCTTGTCGTTGGACGCCAGAGCCGCTCCCGCACACTGGAATCGGAAATCGCAGAGGGCCGTGCCTGACTTGGGGCGGCCTGGGGCGGTCGAGAAAAAGTCCCGGCGGTATGCTAAGAAACCGTGGTTGGCGGGGCCATGATCGTAGTCACGTCGAGTTGTGATTCTGGGCTGCTCAGTCCGAACGCCGTGATGCTGGCGCTTGCGCCGTGAGCGATTCGTCCTACACTGTTTTCATGTCTCACCACACCGCCAGGGAGAGCTTCCGCAAACTGTCGGAGCGTATCAACCGATTCCCGCAAGGAGCCCCGCCGACCGATCTTTTGTTTCAGATCCTCGAGGTCCTGTTCACGCCGGCAGAGGCCGAGCTTGTCGCGCTGCTTCCGATCAAGCCCTTCACGGCGGAAACAGCAGCACGGCTTTGGAAGAAGTCTGAAACCGAGGCCCGCAAAATCCTCGAAGCGCTCGCCTCGCGCGGGATGATGCTGGATATCGACTCACACCGTGGGCAGACGTTCGTAATGCCGCCGCCGATGGCCGGTTTCTTCGAGTTTTCGATGATGCGCATCGGCGATCACTACGACCAGAAACTCCTCGCCGAGCTTTTCTACCAGTACCTCAACGTCGAGGAGGACTTCATCAAAGCCTTGTTCGCGACCGGTGAAACACAAATAGGACGCGCCTTCATCAACGAGAGCGTATTGAGCGCGGAAAACACACTACACGTGCTCGACTACGAACGCGCCTCCCAGGTAGTCGAAACAGCGTCGCACATCGGTGTCGGCACTTGTTATTGCCGACACAAGGCGTCGCATCTGAATCGCAATTGCGAAGCGCCGATGGATATCTGTATGACCTTCAATTCCACGGCAAGTTCGCTGCTCAAGCACGGCATCGCCCGGCGCGTGGATAAGGCAGAATGTCACGATCTGCTCGCTCAAGCCCGCGATCGCAATCTGGTGCAATTCGGTGAGAACGTGCGCGAGCGTGTGTCCTTCATCTGCAACTGCTGTGGATGCTGTTGCGAAGCCATGCTGGCAGCTAAACGGTTCGCCGTTCTTAATCCCATCAACACCACCAACTTCCTGCCCGAAATCGCCGAGGATAAATGTTCTGGCTGCATGAAATGTGCCAACGGCTGTCCGGTAGAAGCAATGGGCATGGTTTCTGCGGGAGACCCGCGCCGTCATAAACGCAAGAAAGCTAAGGTCAACGAAGAGATCTGCCTCGGTTGCGGCGTGTGCGCTCGGGTTTGTGATAAGCAGGCGATCGGGCTGAAGCAGCGAGGTCAGCGCGTGATCACGCCCGTGAATACCGCTCACCGCACGGTCGTGATGGCCATTGAGCGCGGCAAACTCCAGGATCTCATCTTTGACAACCAGGCCCTTGCCAGCCATCGCGCGATCGCCGCGATCCTTGGCGTGATTCTGAAACTGCCGCCGCTGAAGCAAGTCATGGCGAGCCGGCAAATGAAATCACATTATCTGGACAATTTGTTGTCGAGTCATAAGTCGAAACACGCGGAAGCGTAGGTTCGAAACTTGAAGAAGAGCAAAAGAATGCCAACATTGAGGCTCCTGCTCGGCCAATTACCGTGCTCTTGCAGCTTAAAAGGAGATATGTGTCTGATTTGCAGGCTCGATTTGCAAAAGCGCAACAGGACGTGACTTCTCTTGCCGAACGCCCGGACAACAACACCATGCTGAAGCTATATGCTCTCTATAAACAGGCGACGCAAGGCGATGCCACGGGTGAGCAACCGGGCACCTTCGACTTCGTCGGCCGCGCCAAATTCGATGCCTGGAGCGCGATCAAAGGGACCGGCGCGGAAGATGCAATGCAGCAGTACATCGAACTTGTTGCCTCCCTTCGGCTTTGACTGTATTTATGGGTCGCGCAGGGAGGGTTGAGTGGCGCTGCTTTGTCCAGGGCACTATCTTTATTCGAACTTCCTGAGAGCGCGTACTGAAACCTTACCCTCCGTTTAGTGTCTCATTCGTGAAGGCAGGGCTACCAACGCAACTTCGGTTGGCCGATCTTCTGGACGGGCTTCAGGTTTTTGTCCCCCAGGCCGCCTACGGAACTTTGCTTGCAGCTTGTCGAGGTACACGTAGTAAACCGGAGTGATGTAGAGCGTTACGATCTGCGAGAAGAGCAGACCGCCGACGACCGCTAGGCCCAACCCTCGCCGCGAGTCTGCGCCTGCCCCAAAGCCAATCGCGATGGGCAGCGTTCCCATCAGCGCTGCCATGGTTGTCATCATGATCGGACGGAACCGGACGAGCGCGCCCTCATAGATGGATTCTTCCGGACTCTTGCCTTCTCCTCGCTCTGCTTCCAGGGCGAAGTCAATCATCATGATGGCATTTTTCTTGACGATGCCGATCAGCATGATGATCCCCACGAACGAATAGAGATTCAGTTCCTGATGAAAAAGCCTGAGAGTCAGGAGTGCCCCGACGCCGGCGGACGGCAATCCGGAAAGAATGGTAAGGGGATGGATGAAACTCTCATACAGAATTCCGAGAATGATGTAGATCACCAGAATCGCGGCCAACAGCAGTAGGCCCATGCCGGTGAATGAGTTCTGGAACGCCTGAGCCGTTCCCTGGAATGTGCCCTGGATGTCTCCCGGGAGCACTCGAATCACCTCGCGCTCGACTAATTTGGTGGCGTCGCCGAGTGCTATTCCGGGTTTCAGGTTGAAGCTGATGGTTGCCGCCGGCAACTGGCCCAGATGATTCACCATCAGAGGACCTACGGAGGGCACCAGTTTCGCGACCGTGTCGAGTGGAACCAATTTCCCTCCACTGGAGCGGACGTAGAGAAGGGAAAGCTTGTCAGGATTGTCCTGAAATTCGGGCAATAATTCGATGATGACGTAGTATTCGTTGTTGGGCGTATAGATGGTGCTGATCTGGCGGGTCCCGTAGGCAGAATAGAGAGCATCGGAAACCTGAGCCGGCGTCAATCCCAATGCGTAAGCTTTATCGTGGTCGACTTCCACGGTGAGCTGCGGGTTCTTTACTTGCAAGTCGCTGGTCACGTCCTGCAGTTGCGGAAGCGCGCGGAGAGCAGCCTCCAACTTGGGAGCATCCTGGTAAAGCTGCGCCGTGTCGGGGGACTGCAGCGTGTATTGGTATTGTGACTTGGTCAGAGATCCGCCGATGCGGATGGTCGGTGGAATCTGCATGAACACATTCAAACCGGCTATCTGCGATACCTTGGGACGAAGTTCCTGAATTACCTCCGTCGCGCTCATGCGGTTGACGCGGTCTTTCTTGTCTTTCAGCCGAAAGAAGATGCGCCCCTGATTGACGGGATTGCCGATCGAAGACATCGTGTTCATGACGCTGGGATCGAACCGCACTACATCGGCAACTTTCTGCTGCAACTGCATCATGTCCTGAAACGCAATGCCCTGTTGCGCTTCGGTGAAGGCAAACACCAGCCCCTGATCTTCGTCGGGTATGAAGCCGGTCTTCGAGACCGTGTACAGATAGAACGTCAGCGCAATCACGACGAAGGACACCATTAGCGTTGCGAACTTGTGCCGCAGTACAGCCTTCAGGCTGCGGTTATAGCCATGCAACCATGCACCGAAAACCTTCTCGCCAAAATTGAAGAGCCGTCCATGCCCAGACTGCTCCTGGTGACGGAGAAACCGGCTGCACAGCATCGGGGTCAAGGTCAGGGATACGAATCCGGAAACCAGGATCGCGACCCCGATCGTCACCGCGAATTCATGCAGCAAGCGTCCAATGATTCCCCCCATGAACAAGAGCGGAATAAAGACGGCCGCGAGCGACAGGGTCATCGACAAGATAGTGAAGCCAATCTCGCTGGAACCATCCATTGCCGCCTGTAGCGGCCGTTTCCCCATCTCCATGTGGCGGACGATGTTCTCTAACATGACGATCGCGTCGTCCACAACGAATCCCACGGACAAGGTCAGTGCCATCAACGATAGATTGTCGAGGCTATAGCCCAGCAGGTACATCACTGAAAATGTCCCAATGATGGACATGGGCAAAGCCAGAGACGGGATGATTGTGGCGGAGACGTTTCGCAGAAAGATGAAGATTACCAAAATGACGAGAGCAATGGTCAGTACCAGGGTGAACTTCACATCGTTGACCGACTCGCGAATCGAGGCAGAGCGGTCATAAAGCGTATCGACCTGGACGGCGGCAGGGATGTGATCTTCTAGTCTGGGCAGCAGTTTCTTGATGTTATCCACGACGGCAACGGTATTGGTTCCCGGCTGCTTCTGAATCGCCAGCACGATGGCGCGAACTCCGTTGAACCAGCTGGCAGTCTTGTCGTTCAGAACGCTGTCGGTGACGCGGCCGAGTTCGTTCAGGCGAACCGGGGAACCATTCCGATAAGCCACTACCATCGGCCCGAATTGCTGAGCATTCATCCGCTGCCCATTGGAGAGAATCGTGAATGTATGGTTCTGTCCGTACAGCGTGCCCGTGGGCAGGTTGGTGTTGCCCGATTGCAGAGCGGCACTGACTTCGTCGATCCCGATCTGACGTGAAGCCAGAGCGCTGGGGTCCAGCTGTGCCCGCATGGCATATTTCTGCGCTCCATACACCATTACCTGCGCCACGCCGCTGACCATGGAGACGTTTTGAGCAATGGTGGTCTCCGCAGCTTCGTCGACGTCGGACAGTCTCATTGTCGGCGAACTTAGTGCCAGGTAAAGAATGGGAGAATCGGCGGGATTCACCTTCTGGAAGGTTGGAGGGGTCGGCATCTGCGGAGGCAATTGGCCTCCAGCCGCAGTAATGGCTGCCTGGACGTCTAATGCAGCGCCATCGAGACTACGGCTCAGGCTGAACTGGATCGTGATATTGGTCAGGCCCAGGGAATTCGTCGACGTCATTGAGTCGATGCCGGCGATCGTCGAGAATTGCTTTTCCATCGGAGTGGCGACCGAAGATGCCATCGTGTCGGGACTCGCCCCGGGAAGGGAAGCGCTCACTAGAATCGTCGGAAAATCCACATTGGGCAGGTCGCTGACGGGCAGGAGTTGATACGCGAAGACACCGAAGACTAGGATTGCGGCCATGACCAGCGTCGTCATGATGGGCCGCTTGATGAAGAGATCGGAGAGACTCACAGTCCGCCTCCGGCAGGGGCCGTAGCTGGCTGTCCTTCGGGCGGCGTGTCTTGCACCACTACCTTTGCGTTCGGAGACACGCGCAACTGCCCGTTCACAATCACGTGCTCGCCGATTTTCAGGCCGTCCGAGACGACCGTTAGATTCTGATATGCTCCCGCCGTCTTGACCGGCCGCGATTCAGCCGTGCTGTCCGCTCTGACGACGTACACGTATTCGCCTTGCTGCCCGGTTTGAATCGCTCTCGTCGGGACGACGACTGCATTCTTCTGTGTAGAAAGCTCCAACGCAACGTCCACAAACTGTCCTGGCCACAGACGTCGGTCCGTGTTCTGATACGTGGCCTTTAACTTGAACATGCCCGTCGTCGTGTCGACCCCATTGTCGATGAACGTCAATCGGCCTTCTGCCGGTTGATCTGATTGCCCCTTGGGATAAGCCAGAACTTTGAGCTGGCCGGATCTGAAGCGCCGCCGAACGCGGTCCAAGTTCGATTCAGGCACTGAAAAGGTGACGTAGATCGGAGTGACCTGGTTCAGCTGAACCAGATAGGGCGTATCATTCGCCTTGACCAGATTGCCCAGATTGATCATCAATGCTCCGGCGCGTGCGTTGATGGGAGCCACGATGTCGGTGTACTGAAGTTGGACGCGGGCTGCGTCGACGGCGGCGTTGTCAGCCTCAACTGCGGACGCATCGGCCTTGGCCTGGGCACGCAACTGTTCCGCCTGTTCATGGGAAGCAACTCCCTCTTTTTCCAGTTGGGAGTAGCGCTCTGCCTGAATTCGGGAATTCTCTGCCTGCGCCTGATCGTGCTTCATCTGGCCATTGGCTTTTTCAAGGTCTGCCTGGAAAGGTCGTTTGTCCAACCGAAAGAGCGGCTGGCCCTCGCGTACGTCCTCCCCTTCTTTAAAGAAGATTTGCTGGATCTGACCGTTGACCTGCGACCGGATCAGCACGGTCTGGTACGCTTCAACATTGCCGATCCCTCTGATCTGCACCGGGATGTCTCGCTGTTCGACAAAGGCTATAACCACCGGCGCAGGTGGACGGCCTCCGGAACCGCGTGCTGCCTGAACTTGTTCTTTATTTCCACAACCGGAGGTGAACAGAAGAGCACTGCAAAGGAACAGTACAATCGTCGATGGCAGTCGATCGACGGTGGGTTTCGTGAGGGTAAGCCCGGGCAAGAATGATACTCGCATCCTTCTATATTGGCTTGCTTGATCGCTTTAGATCAGTGATTGCCATCACTGTGAGGCCTCGCCCTGGCATATGGTCCGCGGGCATTTCTGCTCGTGTTCTCCGGTAGACGATCGTCACTTCTGCAGCTCCGCAACGGAGCACGGCTACCACCGACGCGGGCAGACTGGTATCACGACTAGGCCAGAGGCACTGGAGGGTTTTGTCGAGAAACTCGACGCCCCATACGGTTTGAACCGATTGGTGGTGCAGTGACGAGGCGTCAGGAGGACGTGGCGATAGTTGGAAGCCTGCCGAGGCTATCGCTTGTAACCAATCTCGCGCAACAGATCATGCCGCCATGCGATATCGGATTGTCCTTCCACGCCTTTCGGAGAACTGCCGTCAATCACACCCAACACTCCCCGGCCTAGGTCGCTCTGGGCAACAATGACTTGGACCGGGTTGGCGGTTGCGCAGAAGATGGAACAGACCTCGGGGACGTTACGAATGACGTGTAAGACATTAATGGGATAAGCGTTCTGCATAACCAAAACAAACGTGTGGCCTGCTCCCAGGGCCTGGGCGTTCCGCACAGCGCAACCCTGGAGGTCCTGGTCGTTTCCCTCCGTACGAATCAGACACGCGCCTGAGCTTTCATTGAAGGCGAGGCCAAACCGAGCCTGCGGCACAGTTGTGCTCATCGCTTCGTAAAGGTCTTCGACAGTCTTGATAAAGTGCGCTTGACCAACAATGATATTGGCGTCTTCGGGGACCTCCATCGGAACGGCCTTGATCTCTAGCATGGCCATCCTCCGCATGGTGCATAAAATCTACTTCTCACGCGATCCGCCTTCGATCAGTGTGGACCCGTTCCAGATAGCGGCCTGTTCGGAGATCGACGCGCACCCATTCCTCCGGCGCAATGAACAAGGGAACGTGAATCGTAATGCCGTTTTCGAGAGTCGCTTCTTTCCAGGCACTGTCTTGTTGGGAGTGCGCGGGTGGCGCGGTACGAACCACTCGAGCCTCCACGATATCGGGCAGCACGGCACCGATGGGCTTCCCTTCAGAGAATTCCAGGGGCACAGCCGTGCCCGACTGTAAGAAGTCCACTGCGACTCCAAGAAGTTCGCCCGGAACCTCAACCTGTTCGAAAGTTCTCGGATCGATGAAAGTGGATGTCTCTCCTTCACGGAAAAGGAATTCCATGTTGCGGCGTTCGACTTGCAGTTCCTCCACATACTCCTGGGGCCGGAAACGAGCTTCCCACAGGCGACCGGTAACGACATTGCTTAACTCAGCCTTCACCACGCCGCCCAGTTTTGCCGCCGCTGCCTTGGATTCGACCTTCAAGACTCTATAGACCTGTCCTTCGACTCGGATGACCATTCCTTCCGCTAGTTCTGAAGCAGTCGCCATATCGGTCTCCTATAAGGCAACAGTCTTCCCGTATTTCAACTTCGCCGGTCGCGGGAGTAAATCCGGCCGGAATATGAGACTTCGGACGGGTGCGTACACGTCAGCCCTGGCCTGACATCACGCTGCTGCATGCCGTGCCCGGTCTTCCGGAGTTTCAATGTCTTCCAGTTCTTGTTTGCGATGCAGAAACACATAGGCCGCGAGAAGCGACAATATCAACAACGCCAGGATCATCACCAGCAGAGCGAAAGCGGTCATGTTACGGACCGGACCGGTCACCTCTCTGGCTTCCTGGCTGGCCAGCACAGTCCAGGGCAGATTCGGGTAGGCGTCCTTTAAACCTGTATCGGCGAAACCGATGAGGTATGACTCGCGATTCGACAGGGTGGCGAAGATGTAACCGGCTTCGCGGCCTCGCACGCTTCCGAGAGCGTCACGGATGGCGGCGTACTCTTCCGACTTCATCTTCATCGATGGAGTGACACCGGGCGCCTCAATTACAGTCCCGCCCTCCCGCACCAGGAACAACCTTCCCGTGCGGCCGATCTGCCGGCGGTTGAGTTGGGCAAATAGCGGCGACATGTCAACCGTAGCCGTTACGGCACCGATAAATCTTCCTGTTCCCTCTTGCAAGATGGGGTAGGCGATGCTGATGTAGTAAAGACGACTCTGATCGTCATAACGCAGATCCGACACGTTGATTGCACCGCTCCCTCCGGAGGAGAGCGCGCGCCAGGAGTCCTGATCCGTCTGAGAGTAGCGTGCCGGACGATCGGTCGCAGCGACAGTCGATCCGGTCACATCAGAGACCGTGATCTTCAGCAGCGTGGAATTTAGCTCACGCACGCGCCGTAACTGGTGCGCCAAGTCAGAGGTAAGGATCTTCGCAGACAATCCATCCGTGTCCGAACTTTGCCAAGCTTGGTCGATCGCATCAATTTTTGCGCGAACAGCGTCCTCCGAGAGGTGCCCGTATTGGGTGTTCGCGACAGTCACTGCCTGTACGGGCCCCGGGGCATTTGCGATCACACTGACATCCCTCACCGATCTGGCAATGGACTCAGACGTAGACTCTGCTGCAGTGAGCGTGAGCGAGCGAAAGTTCTCACCGCTCGCCTGCCGTATGTGGCTGTCGCCTTGCATTGCCACATAGAAACCAAAAACGGTAAGTGGAACAAGAATCAAAATGAGCCCGATGAGCAACTTCTGAAGAGATGTGCGGAATTCCAGGCTATCGAGGGGCATGAGATGACCTCCTCATCATTCTTGCCGTGAACGGAAACCACGGCGTCCTGGCGCCCAAGGAGGGAGCCAGGGTCACGAGCGAACGAATTGACTACCGAAATAAGGCTACTTCGCTAGGATCATTCCGTCTGTGACGAGCCGCACAGCCCTCGGTGCGTCCGTTTGGGTCCGCAGGGGACCCCCGCGGCGGCTCCAACCCCACTCTCCTAACATGCCTATGGGAAATCTTATCGACTACCCCGACTCCATCCCTGGTCAGACATGACCCCTAAAAGAGTTTCGATTCCAGAACGAGGGAGCCGCTCTCCCATAGGATCGTGTGGTTAAGGCTGGGCGCAATGAGAATAGCGGAAAGGCTATGGATGAGCGGACCGTCTTCCCCGCTTTGGCTTCAATCAACCACCGCAGGACGTCTAGTGCACCAGGAATCCGGTGGCGGCCACCACGATTCCCGCAACTCCGAGCACGATGCCTAAAGCCCAGAAGATTCTTCGCCCCGAGAGCAGAGTAATCGAGGTGATCACCAACCCGATCTCCAGAAAGACCTCCGCCAGATCAAATCGATCAGCCCGGTTCCTCTCATGCGCTACCTCCGCCTCCATTTCGCGGGCTTTATCCTCGATCTCTTTCTGTTCGTCCTTGTAGCGCGACGCCTCGCCGGAATACTTCTCGCGCAACTTGGCTAAAGCGGCAGCGTCGGTGGTTGTTTCCACGGAGGTCAAGTCAATAAAGATCTCGTCTGCGTGCCGCCGGATGTTCTTCGCCTGGTAGTACGCCCATTGATCGGAGGACTTGGCTTGCATCACAACTTCCTCCGTATGGGCGCGATGCCCCAGTAGAGTCACTACGGCCAGCAGCACGGCCAGCAGCGCCATGGTCAATGAAATCGGCGCTAGCGAGGGGTCGTGCTTGGCGTGCTCGGCGTGTTCCTGTAATTCAGTCAGTTCCTCCGACATACTTCACTCTCCCATCACTTTCACGATTACCCGCTTGTCCCGCTGCCCGTCGAACTCCGCGTAGAAGATCCGTTGCCACGTGCCCAGATCGAGCTTGCCTGCGGTGATAGGCACAATCACTTCATGATGGATCAGCAGCGCCTTCAGGTGGGAGTCGCCGTTATCCTCGCCCGTCTCATGATGCTTGTAGTTTTTGAGAAACGGAGCTAAGTGCTCCAGCCACTGGTCGATATCCTCGATCAGGCCGCTTTCATTGTCGTTGACGTACACGCCGGCGGTGATGTGCATCGCAGACACTAGCACCATGCCTTCCCGCACTCCACTCTTACCCACAATCTGCTCGACCTGCGGCGTGATGTGGACGTAGGCCCGATGCGTCTTGGTATGAAACTTTAAGTATTCCGTAAGAGTCTTCATATCCTAAAGTCTTGATTCGAGTTCAGAGCCTACCGGAGCGCTTCCGCCACTTTGCCGCTCGCAATCAGGGCCGCAAGCCGGGCGAAGTCAGCGTACATCACCCGGTCTTTCTCCATCGTCGCACACACCGACCGGATCGCGGCATGCGCCGCCTGCCCGCGCTTCGAAGTCTTCAGCGGAGCCAGGAAGTCCAGCGCCTGGGCAACCGCCATCGCTTCGATCGCCAGCACGTTCCGCGTGTTGTCTACGACGCGCTTCAGTTTGGTCGCGGCCGTCATCCCCATCGAGACGTAATCTTCTTTATTGCCGGATGTGGTGATCGAGTCGACCGACGCTGGATGCGCCAGCACTTTGTTCTCGCTGACCAACGCGGCGGCCGTGACTTGCGGCATCATGAAGCCGGAATTCAGGCCGGCGCCCGGAGCAAGAAACGGCGGCAAGCCTTCGCTGAGTGCGGGGTTTACCAGCCTCTCGATCCGCCGCTCGCTGATACCGGCAAGCGCGCTCAGCGCAATCGCAAGGAAATCCAGGGCAAACGCCAGCGGTTCGCCGTGAAAATTTCCGCCGGAGATGACGTCACCCTCCGCATTCTTCGCGTCGGTAATGAATACCAGCGGATTATCGACCGCGGAATTGGCCTCGGTTTCGAAGACTCCTCGACAGTGCGCGAACGTGTCGCGTACAGCACCGTGGACTTGCGGGATGCAGCGCAGCGAGTAAGCATCCTGCACGCGGCCGCAGTCGCGATGCGACTCGCGGATCTGGCTGCCCTCGAGCATCCGACGCAGGTTGGCCGCAGTCTTCATTTGTCCCGCGTGCGGACGTGCCTTGTGAATGCGCTCGTCAAACGCCGCGTCAGTTCCTTTGAGGGCGTCGCAGCACAGCCCACCTAGTACATCCGCGGTGTCCACCAGTGTCTCGGCAGCTAACAGCACCAAGGTACCAACTGCCAGCATGGCCTGCGTGCCGTTGATCAGCGAAATGCTTTCCTTGGACTCGAGCACCAGTGGTTTGATCTGTGCTCGTTTCAATGCCTCCGCGCTGGGAATCCGCACGCCTTTCTCATCGAAGCATTCGCCTTCGCCAATCAAAGCCAGTGCCAGATGTGCCAGCGGAGCCAGATCGCCGCTCGCTCCCACGCTGCCCTGTGACGGCACAACCGGAGTGACGCCCCGGTTGAGCATCTCGCAGAGGGTGTCGACGACGATGGCCCGCACGCCCGAGTGGCCCTTGGAGAGTGAATTCGCCCGCAGCAGCATCATGGCGCGCGTTTCCGCGATGGCGAGTGGTTCGCCCACTCCGACGGCGTGCGAGCGTACCAGGTTGACCTGCAGTTCACGAATCTGCTCGCCGGCAATGCGCACGTCGCTCAGTTTGCCCACACCGGTCGTAATGGCATAAGCGACCTTGTTGCTGGCGACAATCTCATCGACGACCGCGCGTGCCTGGTTCACCGATTGGCGCGCGTCAGGAGAGAGCAGGGCAGCCCGGCGTTCGGCCGCGACTTCGCGGACCGCTTCGAGTGTGAGATCGTTCCCGTTGATGTGGAGTGCGTTCAATAGGGTTCCCCGTGAAATGTCTCAGCGTTCCGTGCCTTGTGAGCCAACGATCCGCGAATCTTACTTTGCCATTGATGCGCGGAACGCTTTCAGGTACTTCTCAGGCAGGGCCGCAACTTTCATTCTTGAATCGGTGACGATGTGCGTGGTCTCCCCTTCCGCCAGCAAGGTTCTGCCTTCCGCCCGCACCAGTTCGTAACTGAATACAACGACCGACTCGCGCACCGTCTTCAGACGCGTCCGCACCACGATTTCCTCGTCGTAATAGACCGGAGCGCGATAGCGGCACTGCACTTCGGCCACGGCGATGAAGCGTCCGTCCTCGCGCTCCATGTCACGGTAGGAGAATCCCATCTCCCGCATCAGTTCTACGCGGCCCACTTCGAACCAGATCAAGTGGTTCGAGTGGTAAACGACGCCCATCTGGTCGGTCTCCGCGTAACGAACCCGCAGCCGCGTTTCATGAAATGTATGGTAATGATTGGAGGTCATTTCCCCGTCCACAACGGCTTGCGCTTTTCGAGGAATGAAGATATCCCTTCGCGGAAGTCGGCGGTCGTGCGGATCGCGGCATTTTCGCGCACCGCCGCGTCGATCTGGAGATCGAGTTCCGCGCGGGCGTGATCGGTGAGCAACTGCTTGGTCGCGCGCAACGACGCCGAACTATTCTCCATGAGCAGGGCGGCCAACTCGCGCGCTCGCGCCATCAGGGTTTCTGGGGGCACGATTTCGCTGACCAGTCCCATGCGGGCCGCTTCCTCCGCACCGAGGATCCTTCCCGTCAGCAAGAGATCGCGAGCCTGCTTTTCGCCTACCTGGCGCAATAAGAAAGTCGACACAATCGCCGGCACGAATCCGATGCGCACTTCGGTGTAGCCAAATTTCGCATCCGGAACCGCCAGAGTGAAGTCGCACAGCAACGCCAGTCCGGTTCCGCCGGCGATTGCCGCGCCGTTCACCGCTGCAATCGTCACCTTGGGGAACTCATAGAGTGAGCGGAACAGTTGGACCATGGTTTGCGAATCTTGCAAGTTCTGCTGCGGCGAGCGGCCGAGCAGCGACTTGAGATTGTCGAGATCCATCCCGGAAGAAAAAGCCTTGCCCGCGCCAGTGACGATCAGGACGATTGCATCTGACTTCGCCACTTCATCCAGTGCGTGCAGCAGGTCGTCAATCAGTTCGAAGCTGATGGCGTTGCGTTTCTCGGGACGGTTCAGCGTTAAAGTAGCCACGCCGCCGTCGTATGTGAGTTGTATCGTCTTGTAATCCATAGCGTGAATTAATCCGCCGCTTCCGAACTGGAAAACTTTGCCCCGATCCCCGCCGTCGCTTTCAACAGAGAATCCAATGGCTTCAGCGGCGGTAATGTAGCGCTCCGCTGGGTCAGGGCCGCGATTACTTTCTCAGTCGGGATGTTACCAACCAAAGCGTCCTGCGCAAAGGGACATCCTCCAAGACCTCCCAAAGCAGAATCAAATCGACGACAGCCCGCGTCGTACGCGGCCAGAACCTTCTCTGCAGCCTGATCAGGACGGCTGTGCAGATGCACGCCGATTTCAAGATAATCGTATTTCGCCATGACTGCCCCGACCACGTCGCTGATCTGTTGCGGACTCGCCATGCCGACCGTGTCCGCCAGTGAGATCATGCGCAAGTTGTCCACTTCCATCAGGGAGATCGCCTCGATCACTTCTTCGGGATTCCACAGGTCGCCATACGGGTTCCCAAATGCCATCGAGATATAGACCACAACCTCGAGTCGAGCATCGTCGGCCTTGTTCTGGATCTTCTCCAGTTCTTCGAGAGCTTCCTCGGGCGATTGATTCTGATTCTTGCGCAGGAAAGTCTCCGAAATTGAATACGGAAACCCCAGCGTCGATACCGCCTTTGTCTCAATGGCCCGCTGCGCACCCTTTTCGTTCACCACAATGCCAATGATCTCCACATCGTCCGGCGGATCGAGTTCTTTCAGCACTTCTTCGGAGTCCGCCATCTGCGGCACCGCCTTGGAAGACACGAAGGATACAGCATCGATATGCTTGAAACCCACGCTGATCAAGGCCTTGAGATAATCCACCTTCAACTCGGCAGGAATCATCCCCTTCAGCCCTTGCCAGGCATCGCGTGGACATTCAATCAGTTTGACGGGATCAGCCATGCAAGCGGTCCGCAATGCTAAGTTTGCAGCACCCCAACCTTAAACTCCGCCACGTCCGGATTGAGTGCAGCCGCCTCCAGAGCCTGCGTGATTGCGTCCCTCGTCTCGATGGGATCGATGATTTTGTCGATCCACAGCCGCGCGGCTCCGTAGCGCGGATCGGTCTGCTCGTTGTAGGTGCGCTTCACCGACTCGTACAGTTCTTTTCGCTCTTCGTCACTCAGCTTTTTGCCACCGCGCTCCAGTTGCTTGACCTTAATTTCAACGAGTGTGCCCGCGGCCGAATCGCCGCTCATCACCGCGTAGCGCGCCGTTGGCCAGGCGAAGACGAAGCGCGGATCGTACGCCTTCCCGCACATCGCGTAATGTCCGGCACCGAACGAACCGCCCACGATCACCGTGATCTTCGGCACCACGGAATTGGAAACCGCATTGACCAATTTCGCTCCTGCCTTGATGATCCCGCTCCACTCCGCGTCGCGTCCTACCATGAATCCATTCACGTCGTGGAAAAAGATCAGAGGAATCAGATTCTGATTACAGTCCATGATGAAGCGCGCGGCTTTCTCCGCCGACTCCGTGTAGATCACACCTCCGAATTCGACTCGCTTGTGGCCCTCGTGATCGATCTGCTGTGCATGCAGTTTCTGATTGGCGACGATACCCACGGCAAAGCCCCCAATGCGCCCGTATCCGCAGATGAGCGTCTTTCCGAACTCTGGCTTGTACTCGTCAAAGCGGCTCCCATCGAGCACACGCGCCAGCACTTCTTTCATGTCGTAAGGGCGTGCCGGCGAGGAATCGTAGATCCCATAGATTTCTTCCGCGGTCAGTTCCGGTTCGACCGGCTTCTTCCGGTCCCACGGAGAGAGCCGCCGATATCCCCACTTCTCGACAATCGAGCGAATCCGCGAGATGCAGGCCTGATCATTCGGTTCGCGGAAATCGACCGTCCCGCTGATAGCCGAGTGCATCGCCGCACCGCCCAACTCATCCGCTGAGACCTTTTGTCCGATCGCGGCCTGCACCAGCGCCGGACCTGCGAGAAACAACCCGCTGCCATCCGTCATCAGCACGTGATCGCACATCACCGGAAGGTAACCGCCACCGGCGACGCACATCCCCATGATGGCCGCGATTTGTGGAATGCCCATGGCCGACATCACGGCATTATTGCGAAATACGCGGCCGAAATCGTCGGTGTCGGGAAAGACATCTTCCTGCAGCGGCAAAAACACGCCCGCGGAATCGACCAGATAGATGGTCGGAATGTGGTTCTCGATGGCGATGTTCTGCGCCCGAATTACTTTCTTCGCAGTCATCGGGAAGAACGCGCCTGCCTTCACGGTCGCGTCATTGGCGATGATCATGACCATCCGGGTCTCAATCCGCGCTAATCCCGTAATGACGCCCGCGGCCGGTGCGCCACCCCATTCTTCGTACATGCCGTAAGCTGTGTAGAGGCCCAGTTCGAAGAACGTCCCTGGGTCGGCCAACAGAGCAATACGCTCGCGCGCCGTCAACCGGCCCTTGGCATGCTGGCTTTCGATGGCTTTGGCGCCGCCACCCTCGCAGATCTTTTCGCCCTCATTGCGCACTTGCGACATCAGGTCCGCCAGAAAACGCATGTTGACTTCAAAGCGCGCGGAAGTAGGATCGATCTTGGTCGTCAGCACGTTGTCCGGTGCCGTCGAGTTCGAGATGGGAGATTCGATGCGCTCAGCCATGGGTCGAGAAATCAAGAAGCGGACTGATTACGGTATACCACGCAGGCAGACCCGCGCAATGCGGCTTAGCCCGGAATCTCTATGCTAAGGACGCCTCAGTTGAGTGCTGAGGCGACCTAGCGCCTCGGCCACAGGATCATCGGCAATCGCGTCCACAAGTCCGATCCTCAGAGCTTGCGCAGCCGTGACCTTCTCAGCCGCTGCGAACATCTCCAGAGCGCGTCCTTTGCCTACGAGTCGCGGCAGTCGCTGGGTGCCTCCCCAGCCCGTAATTAGACCCAGCGCTGCGCCGCGATGTCCAAACACCGCATGCGGAGACGCGATTCGGTGATCGCAAGCGAGCGCCAGATCGAGCCCCCCGCCCATACAAAATCCTTGGATCGCCGCGTAAACAGAGGCTGGATATGCCGCAACCACATTCATCAACTCCTGACCCGTTCTGGCGAAGACAAGAGCGTCGGGTCCGCTGAGTTGCGAGATTTCGTTCAAGTCCGCGCCCGCAGAGAAAATAGGATCGCCCGAGATGACCAAGGGAAGAACCGGAGCACCAGGACTGCAGAAGCCCTCAATCTCCTCCTTAAGAGCGATGACCTTCCGGCGAGTAAGGCGGTTCATGCCGTCGCCCGACACGAGGGTCAAGAGAAGAATGCCGCTGTCATGCGCCAGCGTGAACTCTAGCTCTCTGTGGCCCGCCATCATGAGGATCCACGGCTAGGAACTCGTTCGGGAAAGCCATTCCGCCAGCCGGCAACCATCTTCCTCCAGCAAGAATGTTCCCACACCAAAGCATTCTCCCACGATACGGTGCGACTCGGGATCCCTGGCGGCCCGCGTGATCCATTGCTGTCCCACGCGGTACTGTGAGGCGGTAAACCACTTCTGCGGTAAAGCCTCTAGCAGTCCCGCCTGTGGGTAGAACACAAGGAGCGCAAACGCCGGATCATCGTTCGACATCGCCTTGTAGCTGGTCGGGACAATCAACTCGTCCACCGTCGTCAACTCCTTAGGCACGTCGATCTTGTGCATGCCGGGACCCAACGAAAGCGGCGCTTCGAAATCGGCAACCGGCGCAGTCGCCGAGTAAATGCGGTCGGCCGATGGCTTGAACCAGCCCGCGACTTCCGCCAGATCGAACGCCTTGAGTTGGTCCGGATCGAAGCATGCAAGCCGAATATTGCGGCCTTCCGGGCACCAGATGCCGACAAAATGCGGCGGCACTAGAAAGAGTCGGCAGTAAGTGTTGAGTGCGAGACGGGCCCGATCCGGTTCTTGCTCGAGGCCGAGAGTCACAAGGTGGGCGATGGGGCCTTGCTCGCCGTGATGGGTCCAGACAAAATTCTGGCCCGCCATCGAGCGGAAGGCGGGAAAAGTTTTCCAGTACCACGGTACTGGCCCAACAGTCTTAGAGAGAATCTCCCGGGCACGGGAGGCGCTGATCTCGGCCATCAGCTGGCCGCCGGCACGCCGGGTCCCTTCACGCGCGTGCGAATGAACTGAACGATATCGTCCATCGCTGTGCCGGGCTGGAAAATCGCCGCTACGCCAATTCTCTTCAGTCCCTCGATGTCCTGGTTCGGGATGATGCCGCCGACCACCACAATCACATCGTCCATCTTGTTCTGCTTGAGCAGATCCATTACGCGAGGGACAATCGCGTTGTGCGCCCCGGAAAGAATCGACAGCCCGATTACCTGCACATCTTCCTGCAGAGCCGCTGTGACGATCATCTCGGGCGTCTGCCGCAGTCCGGTATAGATCACTTCCATGCCCGCGTCGCGCAGCGCGCGGGCAATTACCTTCGCCCCGCGATCATGCCCGTCGAGCCCGGGCTTCGCCACTAGCACGCGGATCTTCGTATCAGCCATCGCTCACCATTTAAACACACAGGGCACAGTGGTTCACAGAGGGAAGTCGAGAAGCGGCAAGAGCTTCCTCTGGGTCCCCGTGTTCTCTGTGGCTAAACGGTCTTCATGTCCAGACTCCGCCACATATACCAGCAAGCCACGCTGCGATAGGGTTCCCACGCTTTCGCGATCTTCTCCATATCTTTTGTCTTGGGCAGCTTGCGCCTCTTGTAGTGTTTTTTAATCGCCACCTGCACGCCGTAGTCGCCTGTGGGCAACACATTCGGACGCCGCAAGGAAAACATCAGAAACATATGCGCGGTCCACACGCCGACGCCTTTCACCTGCGTGAGATGCTCGATGACCTCGTCATCCGTCATGTCAGGCAAGCGCGTAAAGTTGAGGAGTCCATCCGCAGTCTTCTTCGCCAGATCCTTTAGATAAGCTGATTTCTGTTTCGACAGCCCCACACTGCGCAGCTGTTCATCGCTCAGCTTGAGGATGCCTTCCGGCGTGAGCGGATCGCCTGCAAGAGCGGCAAAGCGATTGAAGATCGTCACTGCAGCCTTGCCGTTCAGTTGCTGGTAGACGATCGCCTCGGCCACACTGCAAAACTCCGGTACTCCAAATTCCATGCGGCACGGTCCCACGCGCTCAATAATCGCGCGTAGCACGGGATCAGATTTCTTGAGATGGTTCACGGCCTTTCGCATGGCCTATACATTTATCATAAAATACCGGCGAGGCGAAGAAAAAACGAATCTTGGCGCCCGCTTGCCTTACTGCGCCCGTTTGATCGCGATCCCCATGACTTCATATCTTCCGCCCCGCAGTAGTTTGTCGGTGCCGATAAACGCCCGGGCCGGATAATCGCCGTGGAAATATGTTTTGTACACAGAGTTGAACGTGTCATAGAACTTGAGATCCGTGCAGAAGATCTGCACAGAAACCACATCGTCCATGGTCAACCCGGCAGACTCGACGGTCCCCTTGATTCCATCCATAACGAGTCGGGCTTCGTCCTCGGCGCTCGCGGGTGGAGTCCCAGTTTTTGGGTCCAGCCCGATATGCCCCGCGATATACAGCGTATTGCCCACCAGCACGGCGTCGCTGAACGGCAGAGCCTTCATGTCACTGGCTCGCGGCTTCACAATAAACTTGCGGTCTGCGGCTCCTGCCATAAGACAAGATACGAGAAGCAACACCCCCACAACAATTCGCTGTTTCATGGTTATCCTCGCAAGGAATTTGAAAGATTCGGACACGCAGAGTATCACGCTTACCGGAACGCAGCGAACGCTAGCCCTGCGATCCCGCCGCCTACTATCACCCACGCTGGACTCACTTTCCACCTCAATATCACCGCCAACGATATAGTAGCGATTGCCCAGGATGGCCATCCCCGCAGCGCGTCCGCGGCCAGTCGAAAAGTGACCCCACCCATCAAAGCCACGGCGCAGACGTTGACTGAATCCAGAAAACCCGCGATCCACGCCGACTGTCTCAGCCGGAACAGGACCGGCGCCAGCAGCGCAACGTAGAAAAATGACGGCAAGAATATCCCGAGTGTTGCTACCGCCGCTCCCGGCGCTCCGCCTAGAATGTATCCGATGAATGTCGCGGTCGAAAACACGGGTCCCGGCGTGAACTGCCCGATCGCGACCGCATCCAGCAATTGCTGATGCGTCAACCACGCGTTCTGCTGCACCAATCCTTGCTCCAGAAAGGCCAGCAATACATATCCGCCGCCATAAAGCACCGCGCCCAATTTGAGGAAAAACAACCCGATCCTGTAGACGGATGGTCGGGCAATCACCGCCCCTGCCGCGGTCGATGCAACAAGGACAGTTCCGACCGCACGCGACCACGAAGTCCAAGTTCCTCCGGCCGCGCTTATCGGGAAGGTTCGCCGACCGAACAGGGGCGAAAACATCAGAGCGCCTGGGGAGCGAAAGCTCGCAGCCCTTTGAACGACCATGCCCACCAGCCCGCCCCCAAATAAAATCACAATCGGACTCACGCCCAGAAAGAATGCGGCCAAAGCCAACCCGCCCAGCACTGCTAGCCCCACGCCCTTGACCGCCGTTTTTCCCAGACGCCAGATCGCGATCGCGATGACCACGATTACTGCCGCTTTAATGCCTCCCAGCACCGATACCGCCTGCGTCAACGTTCCGAACCGCACGTAGGCCCACGCAAATGCTCCAGTGATCACCGCTGCGGGCAGAATGAAACTCGCTCCCGCGACGCAGAGCCCGGCCCATCCCGCTCGGACGAATCCTACGTTGATTGCCATCTCCGTGGATGTAGGGCCGGGAATCAGGTTAGCCGCGCCCAGCAGGTCGAGAAACTGCTGCTTCGTCAGCCACTGCCGCTTGCGGACGACCTCGGTTTCCATCAGCGCGATGTGCGCCGCCGGACCGCCGAAACTGATGGTGCCGAGTTTGAGGAAGAGTGACGCTAATTCGCGCAAACGACCCGCGCTGGTTCCGGCGTGCGCCGGAAGTTCCGCGGGCGGCATGCGCTCGTCGCTCACGCGGCCTTATGCACACCTTGACGGAAGTTCTCGATCAGATGTTCAGATGTGCGCAGCGAGAACGCCAGAATGCTGATCGTGGTGGTCTTGTCAGTGCAGTTCAGAAACACGCTGGCATCGCAGACGTATAAGTTCGGCACATCGTGCGCTTGCCCAAAGCGGTGGGTCACAAAATGTTTCGGATCGTTCCCCATGCGGCATGTGCCGGTCTCGTGCAGGCTCCAGCCTGGAATCTCCGGAGCGTCTCCGAATCCCTCAACCTCGCCGCCAGCCGCGCGCAGCGCATCAGCGCAAATCTGCTTGGAGTGCTCCCACATCTTCAGGACGTTCTCATCCCATTCGAAATGCATGCGGGCGACAGGAATCCCGTACGGGTCTTTTACCTCAGGATCCAGATCCATGTAGTTCGTGTCGGAGCGCAGCGACGGCGCCTGTATTCCGAAACTTACCGGCGAAGGATATCGACGTTTAATCTCGCGCTTGAACGACGATCCAAAGCCATCGAGTTCGTTCGCAAACCAGGGGAATTCAGAACACCCGCCGTCGGGATAAACAGAATATCCGCGAATGAACTTCTCTTCGTGCGGATCTTTCAGATTCTGCCAGCGCGGCATCCACGCAATCGTGCTGTCGGCCACGTGGTCGGGAAAGCTCGGCTGTCCCACTAGTTGCGGCAGATATCCCCGAACCGATTCGCCATAGAGATGATCGCAAAGATTGCGCCCCAACTGCCCGCTGGAATTGGCGATTCCATTAGGCCAGTGCCGTGACTTCGAATTCAGCATGATGCGCGCCGATTCGATGCACGATGCGGCCACCACCACCGCGCGCCCGTACACCTCGACTTCCTGCTTCGTCTTGCGGTCGATGTAGGCGACTCCCGCCGCGTGTCCGTTCTCGTCCACCAATACATTTTTTGCCAGCGCGTTCGTGCGCAATTCCAGGTTCTTCGTGGCCTCAGCCTTGGGCAGGAGGAAATAAGGCGTCGAGAAGAACGCGCCCACATCGCAACCGGTCGTGCACTCTCCACAGAAATGACACGCCGGATGCCCCTCATGCGGCTGTGTCAGCTGCGCGCAACGGTCCGGCAAGTACGGTACGCCAACCTTTTTGCACCCTGTCTCGAGAATAAAGTCGAGGCAGCGGAAGTTGAACGGCGGCAAATAGGATCCGTCAGGATTGCTTGGCCGGTTCTGCACCGTGCTCGCCACGCCAATCATCTTTTCCACCCGCGTGTAAAACGGGCTGATTTCCTCATACGCGATCGGCCAGTCGATGTCGTACCCGTCAAGCGAAGCTGCGTTGAAGTCGATGTCGCCAAAGCGCGCCGAGCTGCGTCCCCAGAAGTTCGTCTTGCCCCCCACGGCGTTGCAGCGCGGCCACATCCACTTCGTCCCCGGAGCAACCGTGAACGGAATCTCGTGGTCCCAGGCGGCCTTGGTGTACTCGTTGTCCATGTAGCCGAACGATTCGGCACGTCGCTTGGGATCGTCAAGCCCGCGGAACTTCATGTCCCAGGGCATGCGATGGTAGCGAAAGTCTTTCTCCGGATCGAGCCTGCGCCCCGCGTTTAGGGCGCATACTTTCAGGCCGGCCTCACACAGCGTCTTGATCGCCATGCCGCCACCTGCGCCGGTCCCAATCACGATCACGTCGTAGATTTGCTTGGCCATGGTTTCTGAATCTGTGAGCGTTATCAGGAACGAGCCTGGGCAAGATGCGCGTGCTCAGGATTGCCTTTGTGCGGACACTCAGGTGACTCGGCGTAGAACTTCAGTGCCGGATTGTCGAGCTCTTTGTATCCGATCTCGCTGGTATAAAAGCCGGTCACTGTGTACTCGCGCATTGTACGGAAAAACCGAACTCCGTCCTCCTCGCCGGGTCGCGCCTTGTCTTTGAACCCGAGTGGTTCGAGCAGGGAATTCTGCTGCTCCGGCATCAAGTCCAGGAATCGCATTCCGTTGATCCGCTCCGCTTGCACGTTCAGCCACGTAAGGCCGGTGCGAAGGCCATACTGCACCTCGGGATCGTTCGCCACCATGAAATCGATAAACTCCGCCACTCCCGCTTCCTTCGCGCCTGGCGTGCCATCGTTGGGAATGATGATCTCCGTCAGACGCTCGACCATCGCATACTCCGCGACTGTGAAGAATTGCGGACTATACACCGAAGGCTTAACCTGCAAAGTGGCGTTGCCGATATGCCCGCAAGCGAAGCTCCATTTGCTGAACCCTGGAAACTGTGCCGCCGCCGCGGCCGTCCCCAAAATCCGCAACACTTCACGCCGCTGTATGCCTTGTCCCGCCATCACGTTCTCCCGCACACGTTGTCATTCCGAGCAAAGCGAGGAAACTGTTGTCCTCAGCTATGAAAGGAACTTTGTGGTCTCTTCGACTAACTGCGCTGTCGGCTTGTAGGGATCGCCCGGCGCATCGTACTCGATCGAGCAATATCCCTTGAACCCATGCCTTTTGAGAATGTCAAACGCCTTCGCCAGGTCTACGTGAGAGGCCTTGCCGTTTTCATCCACCTCTCCATCCTTCACGTGGCAGATGCCATAGGCATGCGCGAACATGGCCTTCATCGCCCGGTTCTGGAACTCTTCGTCGTGGGCAGCCAGCGAGTTGCCAAAGTCCGGCAAAGCCCTCAGCCACGGGCTGTTCACCTTTTCAATCACCTGCACGATGAAAAACGGATCCTCGCTGACGGGGTTGTCATTTTCCAGATGCACCACGACGTTCTTCTTCGCCGCATACTCCGCCACCCGCGCTAGCGTGTCAGCTGCGCGTCCTACATCCGGCTTCGAATCCTTGGCACCGTCAATGTGTGTGCGAATGCAGGGAGATCCCAGAGCCGCACCTACATCAATCCACTCCTTGCTGCCCGTGACGGCCTTTTCTCGCTCCACCTGGTCGATTGCATACTGGCTGTGTCCTTGATCGACGGCAATGTCCACGACCGACGAATGAGCACGTTCCACCGCTGCCCGCAACTGCTCCAGATACTTCGGATCGGTCGATGGAAAAATCGGGCTCCATGGCTCGATGTGGTGAACGTTGAACTTCTCCGCCACATGCGCCGCAAAGTCCTTCAGTTCCATCTGCTGCGATACTGGTACGGTGCTGGGAGTCTTACCATCCCACCCCTTCCAGCCCACGATGAATTCGCGAAAAGGATACGCCGCCACCGAGACCCGCTGCCGTGGATCGGAAGGGAACTGAACTGACGGCAGGGAACTAGCGGTTGCGTGCGCAAAGCCTGGCAGAAACCACGCTCCCGCCGCTGCCCCGGCGCATTTCCCAACGAATCGTCTTCGGTTGATAGCGCTCATGCGCGAAAGTGTAACAGAGAATGTCGCATCGACTGCAGGTGTTCCCAGTTGCCTTGCCCAGATCGCATAGTAACCGTGTTTGAGTCGCAGGGATTGGTTCTGCAAGAATGGGGAAACGCGCACACAGATTCGCTGACGATGGCGGTGGGTGCTTGAGTCAGCAGCCTCAGGAGGGATTTTCCCGTGTGGCTTAACGTGATTGGCTGGACAGCAACCGCAGTGTTCTGGAGTTCGTACTTCTTCAAAGAGGCGGCAACGCTGCGCAGGATTCAGGCGGCGGCTGCCACGCTTTGGGTGCTGTACGGGATATTGATCCACTCGGCACCGGTGGTGGTCGCCAACCTCATCGTCGGCATCGCCGCGGTTTACACGTCGTTGCGTCTAGCGTTGAACAAGGGAACCGGCGCTGGCGGACCGGGATGAGGGAGATGTGAATCCCGTGCCCTCTTTGTCAGTTCGTGGAAGTGGCGGCGGGCCGTACAGTCCGTCTTTTCTCAAGCCCATTGCCATTGCACGGGAAAGCTGACTGACATTCGCTTCAGAACAACTGCGGCCTAAACCTGTTGACGGAGGTTGGGACGCAGTGTGAGGGAGCCGTCTTGAGACCCCCAAAATCATTTGACTTTGCAAACCTTTCCTTGTATTACGAATGCTTGCGTTCGATTTCATTCAATTTTCTTCCTGTGCCGGTCCCGATCAAGAAGATCCTCTATGTTTTCAACCAACAAAAAGGTTTTGCGATCTGATGGCAACCGCCTTCGAAAGCTGCGAGCCGTGATTTCAATCAAGTCTTGGATCGTTCTCACCACTGTGTTTACGCTTTGTTCACTGGCAGCAGCTGCGGACATCCCTACCGGCAAGCCTCAGATTCAGGGCGGCAATCTACGCATTGAATTTGATAACCGCCTTCGGAGCCGGGTAGTTGCCCGTTTCGACAAAACGGAGACGGTGATGGGGCCGTTTACTGCCTCTGAGACGGTCACAACTGCCGACAAGCCCTGGACCGAATTTCTCCTGACCTCGCAGAAACACGCGCGTACAAAAGATGCTTTCGGGGAGGGTGAGCGGCTCACCGTCGAAGGAAAGGCGGGATCGCTCACAAAGATGGTCTCCGTCACCGTATACGACGAGTTTCCCGCGATGGCGTTCTTTGAGGTCCAGTACACCAATACCGGAACAACCGAGCTAGCAGTCAAAAGTTGGACGAACAACGCGTATACGGTGAACGCGCAACGCGGTGTGGGTCCGCCAGCTTTCTGGTCGTACCAGAGCGGCTCCTACGAGAAACGTCCCAACTGGATCCTGCCGCTGCACACGAATTTTCAGCAGGAAAATTATCAAGGCATGAATGCCAGCGACTATGGCGGCGGTACGCCGATCATCGACGTCTGGAGGCGTGACGTCGGAATGGCTGTGGGACACGTCGAGACGCGGCCAAAGCTGGTTTCCCTCCCCGTATCCATGCCCGACGCTGCACATGCCAGAATTGCAGTCCGCTTCGTCAAAGACCTCTCATTAAGCCCCGGTGAAAGTTTTCATACGTTTCGCACCTTCGTCGCCGTCCACAGGGGAGATTACTTCCGCACGCTCGCCGACTACCGACGCTTCATGATGAAACAAGGGTTCCAAACGGCCACCGCTCCCGACGACGCTTTCGGCGCAATCTGGTGCGCGTGGGGATATGGCCGATCGGTGCAGCCGCAGCAGGTCTATGACACACTGCCGACGGTGAAACGCCTGGGATTTGTGTGGGTCACGCTCGACGATGGTTGGCAGAACAACGTGGGCGATTGGGCGCTCGATCCCAAGAAATTCCCCGGCGGAGACGCTGACATGAAGGCCCTGGTTGACCGCATTCACCAGGAAGGATTTAAGGCCCAGCTGTGGTGGTCGCCGCTCAGCGCTGTGCCAGACTCGGAACTGCTCCGAGATCATCCTGACTACGAGTTACTGAACCGTGATGGCTCCAAGAGAAAGGTTTCCTGGTGGAACTCCTTCTATTTGTGCCCAGCGGACCGCCGCGTCGTGGAGTACCACAAGGCATTGGTGCGGAAAATTCTGGTGGATTGGGGATTTGATGGGCTGAAGCTCGATGGCCAGCATATGAACGGAGTTCCAGCCTGCTACAACCCTGCTCACCATCACGCACAGCCGGAGGATTCAGTCGAGGCGCTGCCGGATTTCTTCCGCGCAATTTACGAAACTGCTCAGTCTGTAAAGCCCGGGACACTGGTGGAGTTCTGCCCTTGCGGCACGGCGTTCTCTTTTTTCACCATGCCGCATTTCAACATGTCAGTGGCTTCCGACCCGACAAGTTCCTTTCAAGTTCGTTCCAAGGCGAAGACCTTAAAGGCTCTGATGGGAGACACAATTCCATTCTTCGGCGATCACGTCGAACTGAGCGATGGTGGCAACGACTTTGCGTCTACGGTGGGCGTGGGCGGTGTGGTGGGAACGCAGTTTGTTCTTCCGTCTTTGGTCGCAAAGCACGGCAAATCAGATCTGACTCCGGCGCGCGAGCAGAACTTCGAAAAGTGGCTTCGCATCTATCGCGACAAGATGTTGTCGAAAGGGCAATATCTCGGGCAGCTCTATGACATCGGCTTCGATGCGCCGGAGACTCATGTCATCCGCAAGGACCAGACCATGTATTACGCCTTCTTTGCCAAGCGCTGGAAGGGGCAAGTCGAACTGCGCGGTCTCGAAGACCGCAACTACAGGGTCGTCGACTACGTCACAGGAAAAAGCCTGGGGACGGTGTCAGGACACAGTGCACATCTGCCGGTTGAGTTCGACGGAAACTTGCTCTTGGAAGTGCAACCACAATGAACAGTGTTTACAGGCTAGTTGAGTGTTTTCTTTGGAGAGGACGAACGTGAAATTTCTGTCTCTTGTTGTGTTGTTGGTGTGCGTCTCCGGGGCCTTTGGCCAGCCCAACTCCTCCTTCTATGTGTCGACGACTGGGAATGATTCGAATCCTGGCACCCAAACGGCACCTTGGCGCACCGTTCAGCATGCCGCAGACACCGCGCGTGCGGGAAGTACCGTCAATGTGCGGGGTGGTATCTACGAAGAACTCGTAGCCATTAAGGCGTCCGGCAACGCGACCGATGGGTTCATTACTTTTAGAAGCTATCCCGGCGAAACGGCCGTGCTCGACGCACGGCATTTTACTCCCGCAGGGAGAAGCGCGGTACTTACGATAGAGAGCAGGAGCTACATAAGGATCAAGGGTTTTGAAATTCGCAATTTCCGGACCGCCGAACATCGGCTCGCTCCATTGGGTATAAGCGTGATGGGGGCTGGCTCTCATATAGAGCTGTTGAAGAACAACGTCCACAATATTGAGCAGACGTTTGAAGGCCGCGATGCTCCGGGAAGCGGCGGGAATGGATTTGGCATTGCCGTCTACGGTACCGACGCCAAGACGCCGATCACTGACTTGATCATTGATGGCAACGAGGTGCATCACCTCCAAACCGGTTCAAGCGAGTCGCTGGTGGTGAACGGGAACGTCACGAACTTCCGCATTACTCACAATGTTGTCCATGACAACAATAACATCGGAATCGACGTCATCGGTTTTGAGCGCACGGCGCCCGACCCTGCTGTCGACCAGGCTCGCGACGGAGTCGTAAGCGGCAATCTCGTTTACAACATTACTTCGCGCGGCAATCCGGCATACCGCAACGATGAATCTTCCGATGGCATTTACGTCGACGGCGGCACCCGGATCCTGATCGAGCAGAACGTCATGCATGATGTGGATTTTGGCATCGAATTGGCCAGTGAGCACAAGGACCGCGCCACCAGCTACATCACCGCACGAAATAACCTTATTTATCACTGCCATACCGCGGGTGTTTCCATCGGAGGCTATGCGCCGGAGCGCGGGCACACCGATCACTCCACGGTGGTCAACAATACGCTCTACGAAAACGATACCTCGGGAACTGGCTCCGGCGAGTTCCAGATGCAGTGGAACATGGCGGACAATGTTTTTGCGAACAACATCGTCTATGCAGGGCCCCGCTGCCTTTTCACGGTAATCAAATCTCAGGTCGACAAAAATCGGCCGCCCGCCGTGATTGATCACAACCTTTACTACTGCGCCTCCGGAGCGAAGGCGAGCACCTGGCCAGGGGCCTCCGCCACGGTGACGGGATTCGACAAATATCTTGAGTCCACGGGGAATGACCCTCATTCGCGCTTTCTCGATCCGCATTTTGTTGACACTGCCGCGAAGAACTTTCACCTGCAATCAGATTCTCCCGCGATCGCTACGGGCACGACTGACGGAGTGCCCGTGGGAGAACTGGACCTTGATGGCTCACCGCGCGTCAAATCCGGCAACATAGACATCGGCTGCTACCAAAGAAAATAAGAGTGGCCGAACTTCGTCCTTGCAGGAGCGCCAATGGATCGACGCAGTTTCTTGAAGTCCGCCACCGCAACAGGACTCGCAGTTGGGTTGTACAAGAGCGGCGCCAACGCCTCAATTCCTGAGCATAACTGGGACAAATACGATTGGGGATCAGGGCCTCCAGCCCTCGACCGGCTTTTTCAGGGCCCGTTCCCACAGTATGGTCCGGCTGCCGTAGTTCCCGAGAGCGATGTCTCGATGGTCACTTCGCCATCCAGGGACATCGTCAGCAATTACGGCATGGGCCTCGTTGTTTATGCTTCCGACGACACGGGACAACTTCATGTCCCCGGGCAAACAGCGGAACGGACTCTCGAAGATCTGATCAAGCTGCCCATCGCGCAGAAGATATACATCCGCCCCAACTGGCGCGATGTCCAGAAACAACCTGGACGGCTCGACTTCCCGGAGTGGTGGAAGATCACGTTCGATCTTGCCCGCCGTTATGACAAACGTATCGGGTTCCGAGTCATGCTGGAGAACCCCGATTCGCCTGATCCGGGTATGCCGGATTTTCTCCTCAACAAGGTTCCCTACGTAAAGCTCAAAGGTGAGTGGAAGGGCGACCCCGCGCAAATGCGCTACCGGAAAGATAACCGTGTGCCGCGTTACGATCACCCGGCGTATCAAGCTGCGTTTCGCGAATTGAATGGGTTGCTCGCCGCGGAACTCAACGGCAATCCACAGGTCGAGTTCATGGACACGATGATGTACGGTTTTTGGGGCGAAGGGCACACGTGGCCGTTCGAGGGCAATCCCTTTCCCAGCCAGTTGGTCGCGGAACAAACCTGGGCGGCCATGTTCGAGATGCAACTCGAACACTGGACCAAAGTCCCGCTGGCCACGAACACGCAGCCCGACTTCAGCAACGTGGGCAACTCCGATCTGCTGGATCGCACGATGCGCAGCGGCAACTGGCTGCGTACGGATACCATCTTCATTGAGAACACGCAGATCGAGGCGCTGAGCTACCGTCCACCTTGGGCCGCCGCCATCTGTGAGGTTGGTTTCACCACCGGTGATCCGAGGGAACTTCAGATCGACGAAGATGGAATTACTTACAACGAACAAATCATTTCCCACGCAGCCGATGTCGGCGTCAACTATCTATCGCTTTGGAGTTGGCACACCCAGTCCGCCGCCAACATCTTGAGTTACTACGAAAAATTCCCTGGTCCGATCGACGAGATGGCCCGCCAGATCGGCTACCGCATCCGCCCGTCGTTTATCTGGATTTTCAAGCGCGACGGAGTTATCGGCCTGGTGATCGGACTCGCAAACGATGGAATCGCGCCTGTTCCTGGAGTGCTTCGCTTGAGTGTGCTGAGTGAGGATAGCAAGATCAACGTATACGGCTGCATTGACCCTGGGTATCCGAAACCGAGGGGCGTCCATCAAGCGATGCTGATGCTGCCCGCAGGCGTCCAATGGGAGGGTCTGCGGCTGAAAGCTGAACTCGAAGTGAAGGGCGTGCGTTATCCGGTTCGATGGGCGTGCCGGCAAAAAATCAATTCGGATGGCTCATTGACGCTGCGCCACAATTACAACCCTGATCGGCCGTTGGTGTAGAGACAGTTAGGAGTAATCCGTTGAGATTAGACGTGAATCGCCGCGAATTCCTGAAGATCACCGCTGGAGCCGGCGCCGCGTTGGCAATGCCGGTTTCAGGACACACCGCTGTCCCCTCCAAAATGATCGGCATTCAAGTCGGAGCAGTTTCGTTTGTCGATGAAGGCACCGAGAAAGTCCTCGATGTGCTTCAGGAACGTGCCTGCGTGAATACGCTGTTTCTTGCGGTATTCACCTACGGTCGAGGTATTGCCGGAAGACAGATTCCGGGCCAACCGCTGCCCGATCACGGCAAGCAGGAGTACGATCTCAATTTTCACGGCGGAAATTTCGCGACGCCTCATCCCCAGTACTACAGGAACACAGTCCTCAAAGACACTCGTGCGCCCGACCATGGTGACCTGGATATTCTGGCCGAAGTGATCCCTGCCGCCAAAAAACGCGGCATCAAGGTCATCTGCTGGCTTGAGGACGTGTTTCGCACCGATTTGCCGAACATCGAGAAACTGCAGGAGCGGGATCTGTACGGGCGGAATGCCGATACCCTGTGCGTCAATAATCCGGACTACCGAAATTTCCTGACCGGTCTGGTCGAGGACTATACCCGTTCCTATGACATCGACGGCATCATGTGGGGATCTGAGCGGCAAGGCGCACTTTGCGACAGCCTTGGGGCAACGCATGACACGCCGCCTGTTGATCCGGGGAACGTGACCTGTTTCTGCCAGTTTTGTCAGAGCAAAGCGAAAGAGCGCGGCATCAATGCAGATCGCGCCCGGCAGGGCTTTCTGGAGTTGGAAAAGTTCGTTCGCTCAGCGCGCAGCGGCAAGCGCCCCGTGGACGGCTACTACGTTCAATTCTGGCGGCTCCTATTGCGGTATCCCGAGTTAGCCGCCTGGGAAATGCTCTGGACAGATAGCCTTCGCGAGACTTACGCCGCAATCTACAAAACGGTAAAGGCAGCGAAGCCGACGGTGCCGGTGGGTTGGCACATCTGGCACAACAATTCCTTCAATCCGATCTACCGCGCGGAGCAGGACCTTGATGAGCTCTCGAATTACTCGGATTTCATCAAGGTCGTTATGTACAACAACTGCGGCGGCGAGCGGATGGCGCTGTATGCAGACAATATCGGCTCGACACTTTATGGAGATCTCTCGAAACAAAGCCTGATCGATCTCAACTATGCACTGATGGGATTCAAGGAGCGCAGCTACGACCAGATTCCTCTCGCAGGGCTTTCGGCGGACTACGTCTACCGCGAGACAAAACGTGCGCTGGAGGGTGTTGCTGGCACGAGGACTTTGATCTGGCCAGGCATTGATATCGATATCCCGACCGAGCCCAATCACAGCAAGTGCACACCGCAAAGCGTCAAGGAAGCGGTTCTGGCGGCTTTTCGCGCTGGTGCCCCAGGCGTGCTTCTATCTCGCAAGTACTCCGAGATGCGGCTCGCCGACCTCGGTGGCGCTGGTGAAGCGGTCCGCGAGTTGAAGCTATCTAGTTGAAGAACCGCGGCCTGGCCACGCCAATGTGCCGAAAGTTAGACGAGTCAGTAGCTTATTGATAGTAAACGAGATGATGGTGGAGGCGGCGGGAGTCGAACCCGCGTCCGAAAATGTTACTGGTCAAGAGAACTACATGCTTAGTCGTGTTCATGCCCCAGGCATTACCCTGGGACGTTCGCGGCCCGCGCTCAGAACCGACAAGAAACGCGTCCCGCTAGCCTGTGATCTTAACCTCCCGCCCCAGACGTAGACGGAAAGAGCAGCCCGCTGTGTGACGTCCTTCGGAGGCCCACGGGCGAAGCCTCCTCGGACGGCTGCCTAAACTAGTTAGGCTGCGTATGCCATCTGTTGATTGGCAATTATCATTTTGCCCACGATTACGGGTGTGTGCACCCCGGCATGCCTCTTGGCCGCAAGCATCTCCGTCGAAGCCGTGACGCCCCCACTGGTGGGATGGCCATTCAAAGAACTAGGTCAACGTGGCTCTGAGAGCCACTTCCAGACTAGGGGCTGCGCCTAGGGAAGTCAAACCCCGAACGTACCCCATCCTGGTCACACCTGATTAGATGCCACGCCGCTCGTTTTCGGCTCTTATGGCCCCGGATTCGCCATTTTCTGCCCGATCAGCACTGCGTCCTGCATCTGCCGATACAGATCGCTGACCGCCCCCGGCGAATGCGACATCAGGATCGTGTTGCTCCTGTCATTGCTCCCGATTTCCTTCATTGTGTCGAGATACTGCGTGACCAGGACCAGCATCATCACGTCTTTCGGCGTCGATCCCTCCACCGCCTTAGAAAACGCTTCCACCGAATCCTTCAGACCCTCGATGATCGCCTTGCGCTGGTTGGCGATGCCCTGGCCCTGCAGTGCTTTGCTCTCGGCTTCCGCCTCGGCCTGCTTCACTTTCAGGATCTTTTCCGCCTCGCCTCGCGCCGTCGCGGCGACCTGTTCGCGCTGCGCGGCATTGATCTCGTTCATCGCAGCCTTCACCTTGTCATCGGGCTGAATGTCGGTGACCAGCGCCTGATCGATCGCGTACCCGTAGGTCTTCATTACGTCGTCGAGCCCCTGCTTGATTGCGACCGCAATGTCGGATTGCTGCAGAAACGCGTCGTCCAGATTCATCTTGGGCACGTGGCCGAGGATTACGTTGAACACGTACGACGAAATCTGCTGACGCGGGTTGGCCAGCTTGTAGAACGCCTCGTACACATGGTCGGGAATCACGTGATACTGCACCGATACTGGGATTTTCACGAACACGTTGTCTTTGGTTTTCGTCTCCACGTCGAGCGCCAATTGCTGTACCCGCAGGTCGATGCGTCCGGCAATCTGGTCCAGCCACGGCAGTTTGAAATTGATACCCGCGCTCGCCACTCGCTCGAACTTGCCCATGCGCTGCACCACCACGGCCTCCGCGGTGTGTACCTGGAAAAAGCCGCTCAGGATGGTCCCAAGCACGAAAATGCCAACGATCACGGCCATTACTAGCGACATAGCCTGCGCGCCCTCCATCAGTATCCTCCGATAACCTCAGAGTGCTTTCGGCATGATTCGCGCACGGGCAAGGTCTCGCACAGGAATCGCAGGAATCATAACGTTTCGAACGGCTTCTCACAACGAGGGATGTGGAAACAGTCGCGACAATCTTTGCTTTACTGCAGCGTACGCATCCCTTCCAGCCTTGTCTTCACCTCCGGCCACTCGTGGTCCAAAATGCTGAAGTAAACGGTATCGCGCACGCGTCCGGTCCATGTGAGCAGATGCCGGCGCAGAGTGCCTTCTTCTTTTGCTCCGATGCGCAGAATCGCAGTTCGCGACTTCTGGTTCAGAGCGTCCGTCTTCAGTTCCACACGCATGCACTTCCAAACTTCAAACGCGTGCCGCAGCATCAGGTATTTTGCTTCGGTGTTCACGCCCGTCCGTTGCCAGGCGGGCGCAATCCACGTCGATCCGATCTCGATCCTGCGGTTGATACGGTCAATGTTCATGTAGCGCGTGCTGCCGATGACGCGGCCGGAACTCTGTTCCACGGTGGCGAACACCACCGATTCTCCGCGCCCTTGTTCGTCAAATGCCTTGTCGATCAGGCGGTGAAAGTCCCCCGGCGTTTTCATGGAGTAAGGAATCCAGCGGAAGACATCGTCGAGGTCGTTCTTCGCAACCTCCCAGAACAGGTCCGCGTGCTCGCGGCGAACCGGCTCAAGACGAATGTTCGATCCCTCCAGCGTCAGAGGCAAAACAATATTCAGTGGACCAGTACTCGGAGGACCAGCGCTCATGCTTTCCTTTCGTAGTGAGACCCAACATCATTATCTTGCATCTTGCAGCCTTTTTCAGGCATCTCTAAGTACGACGTGGGTTCTGCGGGATTTCTTTGTTCGCAGGATTGTGTTCGATAATGAATGGCGTCGATTTGCGGTGTTGACTTGAAATGATCTCATACGTCCAACAGGCGGCTATGCTTCGGGCGATACGACAATGTTGTCAGGAGAACTCTTAGTGAAGGCGCACTGTCTCCCGTTCTCCCAGATTCCGCACACCACGCCGCTGTTCGCAGACTTCCTTGCATTTGCCCCTAAAGTACAGCCGTTCTATCCGCGGCCTCCCCATTTCACCGAATGGCTGAAAGAAGAAGCTGCCAGGATTTCCTACGATCCGTCCCGCCGCGAGCGAGTTGCCGCTATCCTCGAGCGCCAGAATAGATCCTGGGACGCCTCCCCGAGAACCCTCGCCAATCTCGAGCGCTTGCGTAATGGCGCGGCAGCGGTCGTCACCGGGCAGCAGGTTGGCCTTTTCGGCGGACCCATGTTCGCCGTCTACAAAGCGCTCAGTGCAGTCAGACTTGCGGAACAAGCCACCGCCGCCGGAGTCGATGCTGTCCCCGTTTTCTGGCTCGCCACGTACGACCATGATCTGGCCGAGGTGAATCACGTTTCTATTCCAGGCACTGACGGCACTTTGCAGGTGCTCACCACCACGAGCCACGATGTTCCTGGAGCACCGGTCAGCGCCGTGCGTCTCGGCGACGAAATCGTACCCGTCGTCGAAGAGGCCGCAAAGCTGATCGGTGATTCCGAGGCGGCAGAGTTTCTGCGCGAGACCTACCGTCCCGGCGAAACTCTGGGCACGGCTTTCGCCCGCTTCTACGCCCGCGTGTTTGCCGAGTGGGGCGTGATTCTGCTCGACGCCTCCGATGGGGAACTGGACCGTGTTGCGGAACCGATCTATCGTTCCGCTGTTGAGCGGGCTAGCGAGCTATCAGCCGCGCTCCTGAAGCGCGGTGAAGCACTCGAAGCCGCAGGCTATCACCAACAAGTAAAAGTCACTGCTTCGTCGGTGTTGCTCTTTACGCTGCAGCAAGGCGCGCGCACGCCGATTCATCGCCGCGAGGCTGGCGGCACGGCAGAATTTGTGATCGGCTCCGATGCCGGGGCAGAGAAGCTTTCGCCGGCCGCACTGCTCGACCGCATCAGTGCGAGTCCGGAGCTATTCAGCCCGAATGTTCTCTTGCGCCCCATCGTCGAAGATTATCTGCTGCCCACGCTGGCCTACACCGGAGGCGCTGCCGAGACCGCTTATTTCGCGCAAGCCGGAGCGGTCTATGAGGCTCTGCTTGGCCGTGTCACGCCAATCCTTCCGCGCTTCTCAGCCACCATCGTGGAACCGAAGATGCAACGCCTGCTCGAGCGTCACGGAATCAATCTGCCCGACGTATTCGCCGGTCCGGAGGCACTGCGCCGTCACCTGGCGGCGCGCGGCCTGCCCGCGGACCTGCAAGCGGCCTTCGACGCTGCCAGGAAATCACTGGACTCGCACCTGTCCACGGTCAAAGAGAAGCTGGAAAAGCTTGACCGCACCCTAATTGACGCTGCGGAGACCGCCCGCTCGAAAATCGAATATCAACTCGAACGCCTGTTCTCTCAGGCCGCGCGCGCAGAAGCTCTGAAGAGTGAACTCGTGACTCGCCACGCGGAGACTCTGAGCCAGGCGCTCTATCCCGACAAGGGCCTGCAAGAGCGTGGTGTCGGCGGCGTCTACTTCCTCGCCCGCTACGGACGCGAATTCCTGCAGCAACTGCACGATGCAATCCAGCCCGACTGCCAGGATCACCAAGTGTTGGAGTTGTAGCCGGGGCTCGACCCTTATTTCTGAATCAACGAAGATTCGATGGTTGATTTCACTTGCGCGGTGCTGGCATCGTTCGGCGCGCCGTGGATTTGTTGGACGATATTGCCCGCCCGGCCAAGGATGATCAAGTACGCGTCGTCCTTCTCCTTATAGCCCACAAGCTTCTTGAGATCGGCCTCGCCTTGCACGACGGGGACAAAATGATCCCGCTTGTTTTCTGGCACGCCTTTTCTTATTCCGGAAATCACCGTGCTTCGGAAGAGACTTGGAACGTCCTCCAGCACAGGAAGCTGGTACAGTTCAACGTCTGGACGTGTTCCAAGATAGGCCTGAAGCTTGTCCGCCCATGCGCTGGTCGGAACCTTGGAGGCCTTGGTAAACCCGAAGATAAGGACTGCGACCTTGCCTGCGGCAGCATCGGGCAACACTACGGTGTGGCCGGCAAAGCTCTCTCCTTGGATCTTCGGCATCTGTGGGACACTCTGCGCTACGGACACACCAACCAAAGGCAGCCAACAAAACAAGGGGAGGAGAGCCGAGCCACGTTTCTTTTGACTACGCACTTCGATCTCCGCGGCCATCCTATTTGCTCTCGCTGGTGGCGAGATACGTTCCAAGCCCGATCATGATCGCGCCGGTCACCGTCCTTTGCCGGCGGCGGAATGTCGCTGAGGAACGAATACGTTCTCCGAGTGGCCCCGCCAGCGCGATTACGATCAAATCTGCCGTTGTGTTCATGACCACCGACATCGTACCCAGTGCCACAAACTGCAGGAAGACGTGCCCGCCGCTGCGGTTCACAAACTGCGGAATGAACGAGAGAAAGAATAAAGCAGTCTTGGGATTGAGTACTTCAGTCGCCACGCCTTGCCAGAGCGGATTGCGGGCTGGTTTCAGGTCTTGCGGAATCGCTTGCGCACTCGCGTTCTCTTTCCGTGCATCGAGAATCATCCGCACGCCCAGGAAGCATAAATAAGCCGCGCCGACATATTTCACCGTGGCGAACGCCACCGCCGATTTCGCCAGCACAATCGACACGCCCAGCGCCGCCGCGAACACATGCACCATGCCGCCCAGGAATGTGCCGAACGCCGACAGCACTCCCTCGCGCTTTCCGCCTGCGAGGCAGCGCGCTAGAACATAGAGCATTCCGGGACCCGGCGCGATCGCCAGCAGCACGGCCGCCGTTAAGAAAAGCAAGATCCTCGTTGAGTCGAACATAGTCACTCCGGAACTCCTCTACTGTCTCTGTCATGCTGAGCGAGGATTGAGCTTCGCGAAGGCGAAGCTCAACCGCAGTCGAAGCATCCCTACCCTAGGCAACGGGCCCGGTACACAAGCTACCCACCCACGCTTCAAGACTGCTTGAGCCAGCCTTCCAGTCCCGCGAGCGATTCTACCCGCGGAAACTCGCGCTCGCGGTACGCCCCGGCCACATCGAACAGCACAGCTTGCATTCCAGCTTGGCGCGCGCCGACATAGTCGACCGAATATACATCTCCCACGTATAAGCTCTCAGCCGGCGAGGCGTTCATCTCGCGCAGCGCTGCTTCGAAGATTGCCGGATGCGGCTTCTCGTGCCCCACGATCCCCGAGTCGATGATGCTGGCAAAGCAGTCCACAATCCCGCAGCGCCGCAGCACGGCGTCAATTCTGCCATCCGCATTCGAGATCACGGCAATCGCATATTCCTGCCGAATGCGCTCCAGCGCGTCGCGCGTTCCAGGCAGGATCTGGTCCCAATTAGCCGAGTTCTGTGTATTCGCAATCAGCGTATCGCGAACGCCATCGTCCAGGGCATTAAGTCCCTGCAGCAGATAAGTGTGAAAGGTCCACCAGAAACCGTGATCGACCTTGCCATCCATGAGTCCCTGATCGAACTCCTCCTTGGTGCGGCGCTCCAGAGCCTGCCAGGTGGCCAGCGTCGGATGACGATCCTCCGGCAGTGGCGCCAGCATGCGGGCGCGGTTGGGGAACAGCAGAGTATTGCCTACATCGAAGAAAATGAACCGGCACTTTGCCATGAATCCATATTACCCAACGAGCACGCTTCCGGCGGGTTCCTTGACTAGAAGGTTGCCACAGCTGCTTTGAGCCGTGAACCGAACCGGGAAAAGATGTACTATTCCAGTTCTCGGCCTGAGCCCGCCAGTTGGCTTAAGGGCCCTTGTTTCACGCGATGGCGCTGCCTGTTGATGTGTCGTTGATCGCCGGCTTCACCCGCACCACGCGGGCGGCAGTGGCCGCCTACGCGATGGCCCGCCTCTACGCAGCCGTGTTATTCGGCATGGCGGTTACGGTGTTCTACCGCGCGACGCGCCAGGACGTTTACAACATCCTCTGGGCGGTAGTGTTCGGCTTTGCCACGCTCAACATTCTCAGCCTCGCCGCCCGGCGCCTCGAACCAACCAAGCGCGGCCTTTCCTTCGGGGAATTGATGGCCGTGATGGTGGTGCTGCTCTCAGTTGTTCTGCTGGGATGGGAAATGCTCAACCTCTTCCACGTCTTTCCAATCAAGCTAAGGCACTGAAAGGAGTCGAGCGAACGGCGACGCCACTTCGCACGCCATTTTGCGGTATGATTCGCTTAGATGGCGAAGAAGCCTGTCAATTTCGAAGTCACCTGCCCTTGCTGCAGCGCGGTGCTCAAAATCGACACCGAGGAGCACGCGGTTATCGCGCACACCGCAGCCGTCAAGCCGAAAATGTTCAACGACATGGAGGCCGCGGCCAAGGCTATGCGTGAACAGGACAGCCGCCGCGAGTCCATCTTCCAGCAGTCCGTGGAGGCTCAGAAGAATGCTTCCTCGCTCCTGGAGAAGAAGTTCCAGGAGGCGGTGAAGAAGGCGAAAGAATCGCCCGACACCGGCAAGCCGATCCGGGATTTCGATCTTGATTGATTCGCCTCGACTGATGTCCAGCCTATGAGCCGCCCTCTTCTTCTCGGCCACCGAGGCGCCCGCGCCCTCAAGTCGATTCCTGAAAATACGCTAGCCTCGTTCGATCAGGCTCTGGCTGACGGCTGCGACGGTTTTGAGTTTGACGTGCGCCTCACCGAGGACGAAGAGGCGGTCGTCTGCCACGACGCGAAGGTTTCCGGATATGACGTTTCCCGCACGCTCGCGAAGCAGGCTTCCCAGTTGCCCCGCTTGCGGGATGTGCTGCAGCGCTATCGCGATTCGTTTCTCGACATTGAACTGAAGGTGAAGGGGCTAGAGAGAATCTTGCTCGATCTCTTCCTCCGGCACAAGCCGCGGCATGGATTCGTGGTCTCTTCCTTTCAGCCCGGAGCGCTGAAGTCCGTGCGCGCGTTGGACGCCACGATTCCGCTCGGCCTGATCTGCGAGTCGAAGACCCAGCTTCGCCTCTGGAGTGAACTTCCGGTCCAGTATGTAATCCCACACTACGACCTGGCCGAACCAGACCTTGTCCGCAAAATCAAGGGAGCCGGGAAGAAAGTCTTCGTCTGGACGGTCAACGATCCGGTCGACATGAAGCGCTTCGCAGAATGCGGCGTCGACGGCATCATCTCCGATGACACCAGCCTGCTCTGCCAGACGCTGGCTGTATAGCTTCCCGTTTTGCAAAGTTTCTTCCCACTCCAATCCAAATCCCCCCTGCCTCCGTACTTCACCCAGAGCGGTCTCAAACCATTCTGTGGAGGAAGTATGAAGATCTCAATCTACCGGCCACTGCTGTTGTTGGCCGTTGTTGCCGCAATTGCCGCCGCCGCATCCGCACAATCCAAGCCGAATCAGACTTTGGGTTACGGAGAAGGCAAACTTCTCACCTTTACATATACGCAGAATTTCGACTGCATCGACCAGCCGGGCAGCGACCTGAACTTCAACGGAATTCCAGCGGAGAGCGATCCTGCCGAGATGCAGACGCCAATCTGCCAAGTCGGAACGCAGCCCACCATTAAACCCGCCGGGGATGAAAGGGAATCCCGCAGTCACGACCGAACCGATTTTCGTGCTCGTCCCCATGTTCTCGACCGACAACGATCAGAATCCCAACGATGCGATTTCGTGCACGAACGTTGTCGCGGGCACGACCTGCGGATCTGCGCTGGGCAGCACGCTAATCTCTCTCTTCGGCGCGCTGCCGGAGGCATTCAAGGCCACGCCGAATGTGTACACGCAGTGTCCCGAGCAGGGTTCGGCTCCCGGCACCTGTACGATGCATGCGTCGCGGCTTGATCTTGGGCCAGTGCTGGTTGCGTTGGGTTATGTGCAGCCTCCGGTCACGAACATCTTTGTGCCCACGCCCAATCACAGTCACGTGCTCATCAATGCCGATATCAACCTGAAGCCCATCTGGTGGCAGGTGATCCCCGTTCTGGTGCTAAACCAGAGCGACTGGCCTGCTCAGGACGGCAGCAGCGGGCTCACCTCTCTCGCAGCGATTCAGGCTGCGCTGAAGGCGGGGACGGCCGTGGAAGCTCCGTCGAATTTCTTCTTGTTCTTCAGTTCGTACGTGAACTCGCACGACAAGTCCCACCATTACCACATGCAGTAATGCGACCTGTCCTTTGGGGAGGCAGGCCTCAAATGAAGCAGGCCCGACGTTGTCGTCGGGCCTGCAGTTTAGAACCGCTTGAGATTGGTCTATTGTGCTCCAGCGGCGATCGCGTTTCCGGACGACATCGCAGCCTTCGCTTCCTTGATTCCAGCTTGGATGTGCTGGTCCCAGTCGAGATGGGGAATCGGAGACGCTGCCGCGGTCTGGTAGAGGGCCAGCGCATCCTGCGGACGATTCAACTTCTTTAAGCAAAGTCTGGCCGCACTCAACTGGGCGGTCAGAGCCTGCCGCTCGCCCGGATAAGACTTGGCAAGGGACTGATACTCGTCGAAGGCACGATCGAACTCCTGCAGTTCTTCAGCGCCCTTGCAGAGTTCGAGCCAGGCCGCCGCCGGCAGCTTGCCGCCGCCAGAATCGATGAACTCGGCATAATCCTGAAACGCTGCTTCGACTTCGTGCGCCCGCACGTGCAGTGCACAGGTCTGGACCGTCGCTGCGAGGTATTCCTTCGTATTGTTTTGACGCGTGTAGATCTGCCGCAGCATGTTCCATGCATCGAGCGAGTTCGGCTTTACCGCAACGTAGTCGGTCAAGAGCGTGATCGCGTCGGGAAGTTGTCCGTGCTCCATCATGTTGCTGGCTTGTTCGAGTTCTTGATCGTTCGTCCAGCCAACTTTTTCTTCGATGGCTTTGTTGGCTTTGTGTTCCAGCCCGGAATGCTGGATCGCCAGCGCGGCCAGCGCTCCAAACAGGAATCCGCCAACGTGCGCCCAGTGCGCCACGCCGCTGGTGTTACCAAACAGAGTCCCGTAGGCGATTTCACCAAACAGCCACAGGGGCATCAGCCAATACGCCGCAGCTGAGAAGCGGTACAGGCGAAACATGAGCAGCCACGCCATCTCGATCTTCATCTTGGGGAAGCGCACCAGGAACGCTCCCATAAGTGCGGCTACTGCGCCCGAGGCTCCCAGCGTCGGAGTGATGCTCCCCGGATTCGACCAGGCATAAAACTGCAGTGCTGCCGCACCCGCAATCAGATAGAACACCGAGTACAGCCAGCGTCCCCAGACGTCTTCCAACACAAATCCCGCGAGCCACAGGAACCACATATTGCCAATCAGGTGCATCCAGCCGCCGTGCATGAAATTTGCCGTCAGGTAGCTGATCGCCGTGGGATTCGCGGGCACGAAGGCGTACTGCTCGGTAAGCGACACCTTCCAGAGGCTCACGAATTGAGCGTTGAGCGAGTCCATCTCGTCCTGCAGCTTCGACCGATCCTCGACCATCCTGATCTTGGCATCGTACGCATTCATGACGTCGCGATAGGGATTCTGGACCGCCTTCCATTGATCGGGATGGCTCTGCTTGAATCCGTCAACCAGGCGCTGCGACTCCGCTTGCATCTTCAATTCGGGATGCACGGCGGCGAGGTTCAGGATGTGATTCCTCACTTCAGTCAATTGTGGCGATTCGTCGTCAATCGACGACATCGTGAAGAGAAACACCAGCACATTGATGGCGATCAGTGCGAGAGTGACCACGGGCCAGCGCCGGGCCGCCATGTTCTCGTGCTTGATGGGTATCAACATCGACTACGCCTCTGCATGGCCGGAAAATCCGACACACTCGCGCCAGTTTAATTTCGGCGACATGCGATTCAAAGATGACGCATGGTTGTGGCCAATCTTTAGTAACCTCGATGTCTTCAGGGGAGTCATCCTGACCGGAGCCGCTCTTCAGGCGGAGGAAGGATCTCGCGCTCAGCGGTGGGAGGCCTCGGAGGAACTCCGCGCGAGATCCCTCGCCCCGCTGGTAAGAACGCGGGGCTTCGGGATGGCGCTTCAACAAGAGGGCGAAGAATTGAAACCGCACCTTGCGATATACTTCCGAAACTTCAGCTTCTCACCGATTGGGGATGTGTCTGCATGGCCGTTGGCGTTCGTACTCAGGACTTGCGCAAGGTCTATAACTCCGCCCCACCGCTGGGCGCTGCCGGGGGCTTCATTGCGCGTGGCGACGCCAAGGGATCGAAGCAGCCCAAGGCGCAAATTCCAGCGCTCGACGGCCTTTCGCTGGAGATTCAACCAGGAGAGATCTTCGGCCTGCTTGGTCCCAACGGCGCGGGCAAGTCGACCACCATCGGAGTGTTGACGACTCGCGTGCGGCCGACGTCGGGCCAGGCTTGGATCGGCGATCACGACGTGTGGAAAGAACAGGCCGAGGTCAAGCGCCTGATCGGAGTGGTGCCGCAGCGCCCGAATCTGGATTTTTCTTTGACGGCCCGCGAGATTCTGGTCTTTCACGGCGCCTACTTCGGAATTGCCTCCAAGCAAAGAAACGACCGCGCCGACGCTTTGCTTGAGAAGTTCAAACTCACCGAGCGCGGCAACCAGATGGTGCGCGGTTTTTCCGGAGGCATGATGCAGCGGCTGTCCATCGCACGCGCCATGATGCACGATCCGCAAGTCCTGTTTCTCGACGAACCCAGCGCGGGGCTCGATCCGCAAACCCGGATCCTGCTGTGGGAGATCATTCGCGAATACCACCAGGCAGGGAAGACCGTCCTGCTGACCACCCATAACATGGAGGAGGCCGACGCGCTCTGCCAGCGCCTGGCAATCGTGGATCACGGGCATGTGATTGCCGTGGGAACACCGGGAGAGTTGAAGGCGTCGATCCCGGGAGGATTTCTGCTGCGCCTGCGCTTCGGAAAGCAGACTGCGGAATTGCTGCAGCGGTTGCAGTCTCTTTCCGGTGTGCGAGAGGTCCGCTCGTCGGACGCTGCCTCAAGAGGCGTTTTAGTAAATGCTGGACAAAGTACAGACAAAGCGGCGGAGCACGGCGGTGTCGACGTTTACGCCGACCGCGGCGGCTCACTGATTCCTGAAATTGCGAGCGTCGCGATGAACGCCGGCGCGGAGTTGTCAGACGTGCACATTTCTGAGCCGAGTCTGGAGAATCTTTTTCTGCACCACACCGGAAGGAGCCTGCGCGATTGAACTGGAAAACTTTCTTCGCGATGCTGGCGCGCGACGCTCACGTCGCGCGTCGCAATGCCATTCAACTCTTCATGCAGACCTTCCTGCAGCCCTTGCTGTTTGTTTTCATCTTCGGCAAGGTGATGGTGGGCAGCGGATATATGCGCGCCGAGTACAAGAGCCTTCTGCTCCCCGGCATCATCGCCATCAGCATGACCTTCACCGGAGTATGGGCGGTCGCCATGCCGCTCATCGCCGAGTTTCAATGGACTCGCGAAATCGAAGATCGCTTGCTCGCCCCCATCAGCGTCGGCTGGATTGCGGTCGAAAAGGTCATCGCTGGAATGCTGCAAGCTTTAGTGGCGGGCCTGGTTGTGCTTCCGCTAGCATGGCTCGTGCTTCGACCTGGAGTAGAGATCAACATCGGCTCTCCACTGACTTTTGCGGTGATCATTCTGCTGGTCGCGGGCTTTTCGTCCTGCGGAGGATTGGCTTTGGGATGCAGCATGAATCAGCAGCATATCGGCCTGATGTTCAGCATGGTCATGACCCCCATGATCTTTTTTGGCTGTACGTATTATCCGTGGAGCGCGCTGAAGACCTTTCCCATCCTGCAAAAGGCGGTCCTTATCAACCCGCTGGTATACGCCAGCGAGGGACTGCGCGCCACGCTGGTTCCGCAGTTTCCGCATCTGTCGATCACGGCGGTTATCGCGGCGCTGTTGTTCTTTGACGTCCTGTTGCTGGTGCTTGGTCTGCGGCAGTTCGAGAACAAGTCGGTCACCTAGATCGATCGAAACAGACTGCGGGAAAAGCTTTGGGCGCGGCTTTAGGCCGCGCCCTTTCAAAACGAAGACAGATCGAATCTTCCGCAGAGTCTTACGGCGTGATCTTGAATATCACTCCGCAGCCCATGCTGCAGCTAAAGTTGCCACCTTGGGAAGTTGCGCCGTACAGATTGCCTGCGTTGTCTCGGATGAGCCCCGCTACGGGATACAACCCATCGTTAACGTCAAATGAGTGGAGCAAGGTGTAGACGCCCTGGCTGCTCACTTCGAACACGGTTCCATCGGATAACGATCCGCCGTAGAGAGTCGTGCCATAGAGGTTGCCGGCGGCATCCAGCAGCAGGCTCGATGCCTGTAAGGCAGGCTGAACTTCCTGCTCTGTGAAGTTATGAAGCACAGTCTCGTTCCCGGTCGGATCTAGTTTGAACACTAAGCCGCAATCGCGGCAGTTGCCTCCCAAGGTCGCCGTGCCGTAGAGGTTACCGTTCGATTCGCGGACCAAGCCGGAGGAAGGACCGCCGCCGTCAGTACCCCCAGTAAACGCGTACAGGACTGTCTCCTTGCCAGTCGGGTCTACCTTAAACACCACGCCGCAGCCCGCCCCATGGCCACCGCACGTGAGGTCGCCACCGCCCACCGTGGTGCCGTAGAGGTTGCCCGCAGAGTCTATGACCAAGTCTACGTACTTAGGATTGGAACCATCCGCAACCCCGGTAAAGCTATAGAGAACACTCTCGGTGCCGCTCGGAGTAATCTTGTACACCGTTCCGCAACCCTGGCCGTTGCACCCAATGCCGCCCACGTAAGTGGTCCCGTAGAGATTGCCTGCTGAGTCCGCTACCAAACCCGCCAGCGGATATGAGCCATCCGTTGGCCCGCCGGAAAAGCTATGCACGATTGTCTCTTTTCCTCCGGCACTCAGCTTGAAGACCGTCCCACAGCCAGGGGTATTGACGAAAGCAACACAATGCAGATCGCCGCCGTTCTGGGTGGTGCCATAGAGATTGCCCGCTTTATCTCGAATCAAGGGACCGACGGTAGGGTTTCTGCCGTCGGATGTGTTGTGACTGAAGCTATACAGACTAATCAGCTTGCCCTGGCTGGTTAATTCGAAGACGGTTCCTTCATTCGACATGCCCCCCAGCGCTGTCGTGCCGTAGAAATTCCCGTTCACTCCCATCAAGCCGGACGGAGTGTTCCCCGTCTTTCGGAGGGGAAACTGGTAGAGCATTTGAAAACTCTGGGCTTGCGCGGGAAGAGCTAGTGTCAGCGCGCACAAAACGGCCAGCGGCATTGCAAACCTGGACCACCGCTGCACAATTTCCTGAATGCACTGCGCGAATGTTGGCACACAGCTCGGCGTCGGCGGGAACTTGGCTATCATGGTGACCTTCTCGGGAAACGAAAATGAGGTGTGCCCGGGGAAGGCACACGCGTGATCCCGAGAGTATCCGCCTGCCGCGAGGGGCGGTCAAGGATGCAAGATTTTGCATGATTGCAATTCGAGTGGGCCACGACGAGAGACTGCGAAAGCTGGCTGTTTGCCCAATTACGGTCTAGTCCGCCGCTAATTCCAGAGCGGCGCGGCCATGTGATGGCTTCTTCAGGAAAGCCGTGCGCTCGGTTTCGAACGCTTCCAGGTTCGCTCCTAAGGCTTGCTCGTTCCATCCCAGGACAGCGCCAATGCGCGCCGCCGCCTCCCGGCTACACGACTCCGACCAGCAGGCTCCCAACGCCACGGGCACCCGCCGGAGCAGCACGTCGCCCAGCGTAATGGCAAACTCTTTTCGGTAGGCCTCCGCCACTTCGGCCACAATGTGCGACGAATGCGGACAGACCGGCGCCCGCAATTCCGCGCTCACCAGCGCCATGCGGGCAATGTCCATGGCACGAGGGCCGTGCCACTCCATCATGCCGCGGGCGGTTTCTTCGCTCACCGATCCCGCGCGCGCGATCTCGATGATTTCCTGATCGAGCATGGGATCGAGCGAACTTCCCGGGCCCATCGCCATCATGGTCGGCTCCGGAACCGGGATCCCAATTTTGCGCGCACATTCCCGCGCCAGGGAAGCGGCGGTGGTCAGTTTGCCGCCAATCACCGAGATCAGCCGTGACGCACCGTCCGCCGTATGGTCGTGCAGGAAATGCCGCCGCGTCACCGCCGACGCCTTATTTCCCGGCGAGTTCGGCAGGGGGCGAACTCCCGCAAACGCGTACTTGATGTCGTGCGCCGAAATCTTTGCCTTGGGGAAGAGCTTGGTTACCGTGCGCAACAGATACTCGATTTCCTCATTCGAAGGCGCAGTCTTCCCCGGATCGGTCGTGTCCTCCACTTCGGTGGTGCCTACGAGCATCTGATCGTTCCAGGGCAGAACGAAAATCGGACGACCATCCGCCGCCTCGGTATAGAGCCCCGTGCTCGGTGACCCCGAAAATCTCGGCAGAACAATGTGCGATCCCCGCACTCCACCAAGCATGGGCTTGCCGGTGCGGATCGACGAACGTTGGCAAATGCGGTCGGCCCACGGACCGGTACAATTCACGATCCATCCCGCTTCGACGCGCTCGTCTTTTCCTGTGATGCGGTCGCGCAGCAGCACTCCCCGAGCCCGGCCCTGGGTCACGTTCACCGCCAGCACTTCACAATGATTGCGGACGACCGCTCCAGCCTCGGCCGCCTCCATCATCCACTCGGCGACCAGGCGTTCGGGAAACTCGCACTGCGCGTCTTCGTAATTGAAGATCGACCACTGGTGGCCGGCGTCGAGTGCGCGCTCCACACGCTTCAATTCCATCTCGCTCAGACCTGCCGATTTTCTCGCCGCAAACCGCTGGTAGAGCCACAGGCCGGCGCGCACTTTCATAGCACTGCGCTGGCTCTGTTCGTTCAGCAGAAACAGGAAGTGAACCGGATGCACCAGGTGCGACCGTTCTCGCAGCAAGTGCTCGCGTTCGCGCACCGACTCGCGCACCAGGCCGATCTCTCCGTGCTCCAGGTAGCGCAGCCCGCCGTGAATGATCCGGGTGGAGCGGCTCGTCACGCCCGAGGCAAAATCGTTCTGCTCGACCAGCAGGGTGCGCTTGCCAGCGCGGGCACACTCACGCGCCAGCGCCACGCCGTTTATGCCCCCGCCAATGATCACGACCTGGAAGTGCTGCCCTTCCAAAGGCGGTCGAGGTTTAGTTGTTAAACTCATGTATTTAAATCAGATGCAAGAGTGCCGAAAGAGTTCGCCGGAGGTCCGCATCCCGAGAGCGGACACCTCCACCTCTGCTTATTGTGCTCCGATCTGGGATGAACATGAAGGTAACGTTAGTCCAAACGGCGCGTGGCCAGTTCCCGCCCTTCATCGCACCGTCGTGCCGAAAGTAACCTCTGTATTTCAAAATTCATCCCGACCTGGAACGTGTTCGCCCGGCCGGGGTGAATGATAATGACTACGACAATCGGAATTACACTGTCTTTCGTAGCGCCTCCGACTCTGTGCCCTCGGCGAACAGACGAATCATCTCACGGTTGAAAGCGGGAAGATCGTCGGGTTTCCTGCTCGTGACCAGGCCCTTATCGTTCACGACTTCTTTGTCGACCCAGGTTGCCCCGGCGTTCTTCAGATCGGTCTTGAGTGAAGGCCACGATGTCATCGTGCGACCGCGAACCGCGTCGGCCTCGATAAGAGTCCAGGGGCCGTGACAAATCGCCGCCACCGGTTTGCCTGCCTCCGTGAAGTGCTTCACAAACTCAACCGCTTTCGGATTCATGCGCAGTTGGTCGGGATTCATCACCCCACCCGGTAGCAGCAAGGCGTCAAATTCTTCCGCCTTCGCAGAGTCCAGCGGAACGTCCACGGGAACTTCGTTGCCCCATTCCTTGTGGTTCCATCCCTTTACTTTCTCGCCCGCCGGAGACACCACCTGCGTTGTCGCGCCCGCCTCATCGAGCGCTTTTCTCGGTTCCAGCAATTCAGATTGTTCGAAACCGTCGGTTGCAAGAATTGCCACTTTCTTTCCTTGAAGAGGACCAGTCGTCATTTTCGTTCTCCTTGAAATAGTTTTTTCTTGGATAAAGTCTGCGTTTCAAAATTGAGCGGAGAATTGATTTGGTCAGGTTAGGATGCTGTCTGCTGATCCGCGGTTGGCCAGTAGCGCCGTCCCGGCGGCTGTAGCGGGGGCATCTCGCCCGCGCATGCGAGAGGCTAAGACACAGCTGCCGCTTTCATCCTTAACGTGCTCCCGCGCATTGCCTCCCGCCTCCACCCTCATTTACAGTGGTTGCCGCATGTCCTCTACAGGAGAACGTTTCGAGCGAGCCGTCGCCATCATGGAGCGCCTCCGCGCCCCCGGCGGCTGTCCTTGGGACCGCGAGCAGACTTTCGATTCCATCAAGCCCTACACGCTCGAAGAGACCTACGAGGTTCTCGAAGCCATCGACAACCGCGACTGGCCCGAACTTGCCGGAGAGCTGGGCGACCTGCTGCTGCAGGTGCTTTTCTATGCCGAGATGGCAAACGAGCAGTCCTCGTTCTCGATTGATGACGTGCTCGACCGGCTCTCCACCAAGCTGATCAACCGCCATCCGCATGTGTTCGGCGACGTGAAGGCCGACACTTCCGCCGAGGTCAAGCGCAATTGGGAAGCACTCAAGGTTGAAGAGAGGAAGAAGCGGCAAGCTGATGGCACCGAAGGAGATGCTGCTGCGACGAAAGAGCAGAGGCAGTCGATTCTGGCAGGAGTTTCATCCGCCATGCCATCACTGCTCGAGGCTTCCAAGCTCAGCTCGCGCGCCGCGCAAGCCGGCTTCGATTGGCCGAATGTCGAAGGCCTGTTCGACAAACTGCGCGAGGAGACGAACGAGCTTCGCGAGGAGCTCAGAGAATTCCCCGCGCCCGGGCCACGCCCTCAGGGTCGCGGCATGGCCGGATCCGGACGGACTGTTGTCCCCGAAAATCTTCAAGCGCGGCTTGAAGATGAGGTAGGCGATTTGTTTTTTGTGCTCGTCAATATTGCCCGCTACCTCTCAGTCGATCCCGAATCCGCTCTGCGCAAGTCCAACCGTAAGTTCAAGCGACGCTTTCAGTGGGTGGAAGCCCGCCTCCACGAGTCCGGACGCTCCGCCGATCAGGCACCCATGGAAGAACTGGAGTCCCTCTGGGAGAAAGCCAAAGCCCACGAGAGAGACAAATCAGAGAAGCCTGCCGAGGAGAAGCCGGCGTGACCACCGACCCCGTCACCCTTCGTCGCTGCCATAGCATCGAAGACTTCCACGCCTGCGTCGCGCTCCAGAGAGAAGTCTGGAATTTCACCGATGCGGAGCTGGTTCCCCTGCGGATGTTTGTCGTCGCCGACAAGGTTGGCGGCCAGGTGATGGGTGCCTTCGACGGCGATGTCATGGTGGGCTTCGCGCTCTCCGTCCCCGGTACACGCAGCGGCCACGTCTACCTGCACTCCCACATGCTGGCGGTGCGCAAAGATCACCGCAACGGAGGCCTGGGCCGCCGCCTCAAGCTCATGCAGCGCGAAGACGCGCTTGCCCGCGGCATCGAACTGATCGAGTGGACCTTCGATCCCCTGGAAATTAAGAACGCCTATCTGAACCTCGAAAAGCTGGGCGCCATCGCGCGACGCTATAACATCAATCAGTACGGGATCACATCCTCGCCCTTGCAGGGCGGACTGCCCAGCGACCGCCTGATCGCCGAGTGGTGGCTGAAGTCAAAGCGAGTCGAAACGCTGCTGGCCACAGGAAAAAATCCGCCGATTGTGAGCGAATCCAGCATCGAAGTACCGGCGCAGATCTACGACTGGAAAGCCGCGCCGGAGACCCGCAGCAAAGCCCAGCAGGTGCAAGAGCGGAACCGCGAACAATTCCTGCGCGCGTTCTCCCACGGGCTGGCCGTGATTGGCTATGAGCGCGATGCCGAAAGTAACGGTAAGTTCCTGCTAGGACACTGGGACGAGAAGTGGTCGTATGCATCGGAAACATAAAGTTTCAAGGTTTCAAAGTTTCAGGGTTTCAATGGAAGAGCCTCTGAAACTCAGCCTGTGTCCCTTGAAACCTTGAAACGTTGAAACCTTGAAACCTGGGACATTGAAACCTTGAACCATGAAAATCGAAGCCATCACGCTCCGCGAGATTCACATGCCACTCGTCCATTTCTTCGAGACGAGCTTTGGGCGCACCTACAGCCGCCGCATTCTGCTGGTCACCGTGCACAGCGAGGGCGCCGACGGATGGGGCGAGAGCGTCGTCGGCGAGGACCCCTTCTACAGCAGCGAGTGGATCGAAAGCGCCTGGCCGACGTTGAAGCAATATCTGATCCCCGCGCTGCTGGGAAAGCGCATCGACTCCGCCCGCGAGTGCCCGGCGCTGTTCGCCAAAGTCCGCGCCCACCGCATGGCCAAGGCCGCGCTCGAAAACGCTCTCTGGGACGCCGAGGCGGCGCAGAAGCAGTTGCCTCTGTGGAAGTTGCTCGGCGGCACGCGCCGCGAAATCCCCTGCGGTGTTTCGATAGGCATTCAGGATTCGATCGAGCAACTTTTGGAAAAAATCCAGATCGAGCTGTCGGCTGGCTACCGCCGCATCAAAGTCAAAGTCAAGCCTGGCTGGGACGTGAACGTGCTGGAGCGGATCCGCTCGCGCTGGGCCGAGATCACCCTGAGCTGCGACGCTAATTCCGCTTACACGCTCGACCAGGTCGAGCACCTGCGCAAGTTCGACCAGTTCAACCTGCTGATGATTGAGCAGCCGCTGTGGAACGACGACATCTACTACCACGCGCGCCTGCAGAAGGAACTGCGCACCTCGATCTGCCTCGACGAATCGATCGTCAGCGTGCGCAGCGCCGCCTTCGCGGTTGAAACCAGCGCCTGCCGCATCATCAACGTCAAGGTCGGCCGCGTGGGCGGATTCTCCGAAGCGCTGAAGATCCACGACCTTTGCCAGGCCCACAATATTCCCGTCTGGTGTGGCGGAATGCTGGAGACTGGCATCGGACGCGCCCAGAATATCGCGCTCTCGACGCTGGAGAACTTCCGCCTGCCCGGCGATGTTTCCGCCTCGAAGCGGTACTGGAAGGAAGACATCATCGATCCGGAAGTGGAAGTCTCGCCGCAAGGGATGATTGCCATCAACGACCAGCCGGGAACCGGCTATCGCGTGAAAGAAGACTTGATCGAGAAACTGACCGTGCGAAAAGAGACGCTGCGCGCATAAGCTTCGGTCGCCTGTTCCCGAAATGGGAACATCATAATTTAGCAATTGCACGGAGTGAGCAATTCTGAACAGCTTGTCCGCGATGTCGACACTTAATATCCGCTTTGAGCAAGCTCAGTTGACGGTTTACCCAACAGAATTGCTTGCTCTGCTACGAGGTGGTCCCAGGTATGTCGGGATACGAAAAGAAGTGTCGCACCATTCTTCATTACGGAACTGATCGCGTGGTGCTCCTTTTGCGCGCTCGTGGTCTCAATGAGATGGGGTACCACGTTCTAAACGCCAGCGACGGATTTGAAGCGATCAAGTTGGCCGCCCACGAGCAAGTGGACGCCGTGGTGTTGGACTTGGACCGCAATCATGCCGAAGTTGCGCTGGTCGCAACCGAAATCAAGCGGTGTCGACCGCAATTACCCACCATCCTGCTTGCGGACGAGACGACCCCTCCGGACCGCGCGCATCACCTGGCAGACGCGCTGGTGCCGAGGCGAGACAACGTGAAAATGCTAGTAACGGCACTGGAAAACGTCCTGACCAGCGGCGTCGGAACCTCATCGAAGACGCTTCCTGAATAGTTAAGAAGGCAATTTCGTTGGACTACTGCGGAGTCTTCTGCGCTTCGGCAGGCTGCTCAGGATGAGGCTGGTCCGGATGAGTGTTGTGTGCCAGCCTATCCTGTTCGGCCTTCAACATCACCACGGCCTGAGCGAATGTCAGGGTTTCCGGCATCTTCCGGAAATCGCTCAGCGTCTCGTCTGACACCATGCTCAGGGTCTTGAATAGAAGAATCTTGCCCGTGATGTTCAAGTTCAGTTCGGTGATGCCCCAGTCCCCGTTACCCAAGCCCAAGTCGCCTTGCTGCACCATGAAGTGTCCGCCCTTGTCGAGATGGCCAATGATTCCCCAGCCGAATGTGACCTCGCGGAACAGCGTGCCGTCGATTTTCGCGATGCGTCGCGCTCGCGTGTCGATGAGCAGATCGCCCTGCATCCCTTCGAGCACCTGCTCGACGCGTGACGGTGGCGAGTACGCCGGATTGGGCGTGAACTTCAGCTTCACCAGCGGGTTTCCGGCTTCTCCCAATCCTGCAGCGCCGGTTTCCGTGCCCTCATATTCGTAACGGAACGCATCGGGTAGCGCCTTCACGATGCCCAGAGTCCGTTCTTCGTCCTCTTTTTCGCGTGCGCGTTTCTTGCGCAGCTGGTCGGGCGTATTCACCAACCACGCGAGGTGGTCGGTTTCGGCCTTTTGTTGCTGTGCGGTCAGGGGTTGATCGTTGATGGCGATGAGCATCGCCGCGAGAGCATCTTTGGTTTCCACATAAAGCCGGGTTTGCGAGCCTTTGGATGTCTTTCTATGCGAGCGGAACATGTGCAGAATCTCAGGGTGGTTTGCCGCCGCAACTTCATTCGCCACTGTCACCCGGACCAGTTCGCCCGGTGACATTTCGGGTGCCTTCGCATCCTGCGCCAAGATCGTCGTCATGGCCGACAAAGCCATGATGGCGACTGTTCTCAGCAGACACCTCGCCAACCGCGTTTGCTCCGCGCACGCCATCCCGGTGTTTAGAGTAACAAGAGGCCCGAGGGGTTGCAGTTTGTGTTTGGCGGAGGTGGATTCAGGACGTTCTGAGTAGCATCAACAAAGCACGTCGCTTGCCGCATGCTGTCGTAGTTGGGTATAGTCGAGACAAGCGACGCGGCCGTTTCGGTAGCTGCCTTCCCAGTTATCTTGGTACTGCAGTTTCCCCGCTTCCTTAAGGAGAACATCCATGAGTGCTCCGTTGTCGGCAGATTTGGCGCAGATTGGCAAGTCCGTGGTCATCAAGGGCGAATTGTCGGGCAGCGAGGACCTTTATGTCGATGGTCATGTCGAGGGTAGCATCGCCCTCAAGAACAATAGTTTGACCGTCGGTCCCAACGGCTCGGTGAAGGCCACGGTTGATGCCAAGGGGGTGGTGGTGCAGGGCAAGCTCGAGGGAAACGTGCAGGCCAGCGACCGCGTCGAATTGCGCAAGTCCGCCGTGGTTACCGGGGACATTTCGACGCAACGGATTTCGATTGAGGAAGGCGCCTACCTGAAGGGCAAGGTCGACATTCAGGGCAAGGCCGAGAAGGCGGCAGGAAAGTAACTCCCGCGGGCCCTGTGCCTTGAGTTAAAGTGTTGCTTTTAGATGTCGATTCAAAGTCTCAGGGGAGCAGTCGCCTTGGACAACATTGTGCAGGTCTGATGGCATCGACTCAAAATTTCATGAAGCTCTTTCGCGGCTCATCGGGTGGGGCAGAGGCGGCGACTCCACAAGCCGCTCAAAAACTCACGCGCCGCTCCAGCGGTCTCGGCGAGCTCGCCCGCATGTGGGAAGCGGACAATCCGCTGTGCGTGCTCGATCTCGGCTCCACCTCGGCGACGAACATCCGGTTCTTCACCGAAAACAGCCACAAGATCTACAGCGAAGATCTTCTGGTCGCCTCGACCGATCCCGGTTTGGTCACCAAGGACGAGCAAGGCAACGTGATCCTCGACAGCCGGCGCTTTCTGGCCGACAACCTGGTCTATCCTGCGGCGCATTTTGACGTTGTGCTCTGCTGGAACCTGCCCGACTACCTGGACGAAAGCCTGGTGCGTCCGGTGATGGGGAGGCTGTGGTCTGTGCTGAAGCCTGGAGGGATGCTACTGGCCTTCTTCCACACCAAAGATGCCGGACCCGATTCGCCGTGCTACCGCTTCCACATCGTCGGAAAAGATGTGCTTGAAATGCAGCGTATCGTGCTGAAGCGCGAGGCGCGCCGCGGACCCACCGGTGCGGTTCACACCGCGATCACCGACGGCTTCCGCCTGCAGCGCGTCTTCAACAACCGCCACATCGAAACTCTGTTCCGCGACTTCGCCTCCATCAAGTTCTTCCTCGCCAGGGACAACGTCAGAGAGGTGCTCGTGGTTCGTTGATCTTTTCCGAAGGATTCAAAGGTTCTATGTGGGGACAGCCGCCTCGGCTGCCCGTCGAGCGGAGCCCGACGAGGAGAATTGTTACGCGGCTCGAATGTCCTTGTGCTCGCAAGTCTTCCACGCAATTACCCCCATCCGAAACAGAAAGTGACGCGAGATCTCAACGCGAGTTGCTGGCTCCGCGCCCGACGACAGAATCTGCCGCATCTCGTCAGGCACATAGGCGCGGCGCACCGACGCCAATCCATCGACTCGCGACACGTAGCTTCGCATCAGAGGGAAGCCCGCGTATACCAGCGCAACGTGGAGCGGATGGCGGACGAGATCGTTGATCAGGACCGCGCAGCCGCTCACGCGCAACGCCTCGCTGACGAAGTGCGCCAGGTCGGCGGGTTCGAGGTGATGCGCGAACAGGCTGCAACTGACCAGGTCGAAGCTATCGTCTCGAAAGGGAAGTGCCAGCGCATCGGCAGCTACGGCGCGGTTCCCACGGAGCAGATGAGTTCGGGCCCGGTCGAGGTCAGTCACGTCCAGCGTGATCCCCTTACTTAAGAGTTGAAGGCCCGCAAGCTTCGACACCTCACCGAATCCTGCCGCCACTTCCAGAACGGAGAAGTGCTTGGTTCCGGTGGCGGATGCAACGCGTTCGATCAGGTTGCGTGTGGTGGCGATGCCCCCGAACCAGCGGTTGATGCGGCAAATATCCCGCAGAGAAGCTTCTACCTCGACCGGCGGACAAGCGTCTGAGTCGAGGATTTCCTGCGTGCTGATCCGCTGCATAAATGTAGCGCCGCCGTCCCGGCGGCTGTCGCGGGGACGTCCCGTCCGCGCGTGCGAGGGCAAGATGCCCCCGCGACAGCCTGCAAAGCTTGCCCTGAGCGAAGTCGAAGGGATGCCGGCGCTACGCGGAGACAGAGCCTCGCTCAGTATAGACCGCCCGATGCGCTCAGCGTTGTCAATAGAGTGTCAGACTTCCGCCAGCTCTTCTTCCAGCAATTGCTTGTTATACAGGTCGCTGTAGTAGCCGTTCAAGGCCAGAAGTTCGTCGTGGGTGCCGAGTTCGACGATGCGCCCGCTGTGGAGGACTGCGATGCGGTCGGCGTTGCGGACTGTCGACACACGGTGCGAGATGAAGATCGTCGTGCGGCCGCGCATGACGTCGCGCAGGTGGTTGAGGATCTTGTCTTCGGTGTGAGTGTCGACGCTGGAGAGCGCGTCGTCGAGGATCAGGATCTTGGGATTGCGGATGAGGGCGCGGGCGATCGCGGTGCGCTGCTTCTGGCCGCCAGACAGCGTAATGCCGCGTTCGCCGACCATCGTGTCATAGCCTTCGGGGAAGCCTTCAATGTCCGTCGCGATGTTGGCCGCATCGGCGGCATTGTGAATCTCCTGATCGGTGGCGGAGTCCACTCCCAAGGCGATGTTCTCGCGGATGCGGTCGCTGAAAAGGAAGGTCTCCTGAGGCACGAAGCCAATGCTCTTGCGCAGCGATGCCAGGGAGTAATCGCGGATCGGACGGTCATCGATCAGGACTGTTCCGGATTCTGCGTCGTAGATGCGGGGGATCAGGCTCACCAGCGTCGTCTTCCCTGAGCCTGTGGGGCCGACGATCGCGAGGCTGCTGCCGGCGGGGACGCGCAGGTTCAGGTCGTGCAAGATCTGCTTGCCTTCATAGCTGAAGTTGAGTCCGCGGAACTCGATCTCGCCTTCGATCTCGCGGTCTTGCGCGCCGGGAGCGTCTTTGATCTCGGGCTCCTCACGCATGATCTCGTTGATGCGGATCAGCGAAGCTGTGCCTCGTTGAAAGATGTTGATGACCCATCCCAGAGCGATGATCGGCCAGGTGAGTTGCATCATGTAGGTGCTGAAGGAGACGAATTGTCCGACGCTCATCGAACCGGAGAGAGACAGCGTGGTCGTGATAGCTGGATGCGACGTTCCAAGATTTGTGACCAGCGTGACATGCGACAGTCCGTGGATGACTTCGCGTCCGCCTAGCCACAGCACGAGCACCACCGCGCAGCCCAGCATGAGTTCGAGCGTAGGCCAGAGCATGCCCATGAGCCGAACCAGTTTTAAGCTGCGGCGGATGTATTCCTGGTTCTCGGTTTCGAAGGCGCGAATCTCGGCCTCTTCCTGCACGTAGGCGCGGATGAGGCGGGCACCCGAGAAGTTCTCCTGAGCGCGGGCGGAGATGTCGGAGAACATGGCCTGAATTCGTTCGAAGCGTTCGTGAATCCGTCGGCCGAAGGTCTGAATCACAACGCTGACCGCAGGCAGCGGCAGGAAAGTATAGAGCGTGAGCCACGGACTGATGGAGATCATGAAGGCCAGCGCGCCCGCGGTGTAGACGAGGGTGTTCGCCGAGTACATGATCGCGGGGCCGAGCAGCATGCGGACCGCGTTCAGGTCGTTGGTGGCACGGGCCATAATGTCGCCGGTGCGATGGCGCTGGTAGTAGGAATACGACAGGCTTTCGAGTCGCGCAAAAAGATCGTTGCGTAGGTCGAACTCGATGTCGCGAGAAACGCCGATCACGATCCAGCGCGTGAGGAACTGGAAGATTCCTTTGGTGGTGGCGATGGCCAGCAAGATTCCGGCGTAGAGCAGCAGTTTGTGGCGGGTTACGCCCGAATTCAGATCGTCGGCGGCCTTGCCGAGCACGAGGGGAAACAGGATCCAGATGCCGTTGGTCAGGAAGACGCAGACCGTGCCCGCGACGTAGCCCCAGCGATAGCGTTTCAGGTACGGCAGCAGCGGGCGCAAACTCTTGAGCATCATGCCGATTCAGTAGATGAAATTCTAGCAGGGGCGGTGCAGGGTCCCGGCCTCCGTCGCTGCGCTTCGCACAGCGGACAGCCGAAGGCGGCTGTCCCCACATTCGCCCTGCCTGCTCTGGGAAGCGTTACTGAGTGGTAACTGCAATTTTTTTTCGCGCATTCCGCAAAATCTTGATTCTGTTGTAGTTACCCTCAGGGTATCTGCCCTCGACCACGTAAAATCTTCGATCGAAAGGACTTGCTGGTAAAATCTTGCGGAATAAGGAGTTAGCTCCGCAGATTGCGTTAGCGACTCTCGCCGCGGATTGATTCTGGTCTGGGCGCACCATTCCATTCTGCGCTTTCTATATCCTCGGTCAAGGTTGTTCGTCACACTCGGAGAAGTTTTTCTTGTGCGGAACTGTGGAAAACCGATGGAGGTTTTTTCACTCCTGGATCACCTGCCCAGTTCGGAGAATCTGGCAAGATCTTCATTGAAATAGGCAAGAGCTCCAAGGTCCAGGAAAGTATGCTTAGACTCGCTGGGCTCCTCAAGGCAGACGGAATTTCGCGGCATAGGAGAAACAATGCAGAAGCGCAAACTTGGAAAGAGCAACTTGGAAGTTTCGGCCCTCGGCTTAGGCTGCATGGGTATGAGCTTTGGCTACGGTCCGGCCGGAGACAAGCAAGAGATGATCGCCGTGATCCGTGCGGCGGTCGAGCGCGGCGTCACATTCTTCGATACCGCGGAAGTCTACGGGCCGTTCACAAACGAAATCCTCGTGGGTGAGGCGCTGGCTCCTCTGCGTGACCAGGTGGTGATCGCCACCAAGTTCGGGTTCAAGCTGGATCCGAACACCGGCAAACAGGCCGGGCTCGACAGCCGACCGGAGCACATCAAGGAAGTCGCCGAGGCATCGCTCAAGCGCCTCAACACCGACGTCATCGACTTGTTCTATCAGCACCGCGTCGACCCCGATGTGCCGATCGAAGACACGGCGGGAGCGGTGAAGGAGTTGATTCAACAAGGCAAGGTCAAGCACTTCGGACTCTCTGAAGCAGGGGTACAGACGATCCGTCGCGCGCACAAAGTTCAGCCCGTCACCGCACTGCAGAGCGAATACTCGCTGTTTTGGAGGGAGCCGGAAGCGGAAGTGATCCCGACGCTGGAGGAACTCGGGATCGGATTCGTTCCATTCAGTCCTCTGGGCAAAGGTTTCCTCACGGGCAAGATCAGCGACGATACGAAGTTCGATAAAGGCGATTTCCGCAACATCGTGCCTCGCTTCACGCCGGAGAACCGGAAAGCGAATCAGGCGTTGGTGGATCTGCTGGGCAGATTCGCGCAGCAGAAGAAAGCGACACCTGCTCAGATCGCGCTTGCGTGGCTGCTGGCGCAGAAACCGTGGATCGTGCCGATCCCCGGTACGACCAAGCTTCACCGGCTCGAGGAAAATATCGCAGCCGGGAACGTCGAACTGTCGGCGGAGGATCTCCGGCAACTGGGGGACGCAGCATCTAGAATCCCGCTGCAAGGTGCTCGGTACCCCGAAGAGCTGCAGAAATTGGTGGGCCGCTGAACAGCCAAAATGGGACTCAGTAATACGGTCAGTGACGAACAATACGCAGGAAGGAGTCAGGCATGAGTAAAGAGCCTTCAGCAGCACAGAAGATGATCGGCGACTTCGCGCCTAAACTCGTGGAGCTCACGGATCGCGTCCTTTTCGGCGACGTTTGGGAACGTCCGGAGCTTTCCAAGCGCGACCGCAGTCTGGCAACCGTGGCGGCACTGGTTGCGATGAACCGTACGGATCAGTTGCGGTTTCACCTGAACTTTGCCGTGCAGAACGGAGTCAAGAAGGAAGAGTTGATTGAGGTCATCACGCATCTCGCGTTCTATTCGGGCTGGCCGAATGCGATGAGCGCCATCATGGTCGCAAAGGAAGTGCTCTCGAAGGCTTGAAAGAGGAGAGCGATCAAGCCAGGCTTTCGTACAGGAGTGGATATGGCAAAACGGAATGATGATTTGAAAGACCGCCTTTCGCGATCTAGCGAAAGCAACCTCAGTGTGACCGGCAGAAAGTCAGGACGCACCATCTCAAACCCGGTCTGGTTCGTAGCGGAGGACGACAAGCTTTATCTTCTGCCCGTGAAGGGATCGGACACGCAGTGGTACAAGAATGTGGTCAAGAAGCCGTCGATTGGGGTCCGTGCGGGGAGTGCGGAAGCTGAATTCAAGGTTGTTCCGATCACTGACGCTAAGCAAGTTTCGTCCGTCGTGGAGAAATTCCACGCCAAGTATGGGGCCGGCGACGTGAAGAAGTACTATTCGAAATTCGATGTTGCGGTTGTGGCGCAGATAGGCTGATCGTCCGTCCTCATGAAGCGGATTGCGGGGCGAACGTAGCGGCGAGTTAAGATGTTGGCCGCAGCAGACTGGGGTCCGCGAGGCGCAGGGGTATTTACCCAAAAAGTTATCTGAATTCTGAATGTCCCTTTGGGAGGGAATTCTCTATGGTCACGCTCAATGTGAATGGAGTCCGGCGCGAGGTGCAGGCTCCTGACGACACTCCGCTACTCTACGTGTTGCGCAACGATCTCCAGTTGATCGGCCCGCAGTTCGGCTGCGGGCTGGCACAGTGCGGAGCTTGTTCCGTTCTCATCGAAGGCAAGGAAGTGCGTTCTTGCGTTACGCCGGTCGCGAGCGTCGCCAATCAGGAGATCACCACGCTCGAAGGTTTGCCCGCGAGGTGGGCCAAGCAAAAAGGTCTCTCGGCAGACGAAGCGAAAAGCACACTTCACCCGGTCCAGCAAGCCTGGATTGAGGAGCAAACTCCGCAGTGCGGCTTTTGCCAGAACGGGATGATGATCAAGGCGACCGAACTGCTCGAAGGCAATCCGAGTCCAAGCTTGGCGCAAATCAAAGAGGCCTTCACCACATCCGGACCGTCGCCGAATCTGTGCCGCTGCGGAACCTACGTAGCGATCATTGACGCCGTAAAACATGCAGCCACGATCATGGCGAAGGGGAGGTAGGCGATGGCGACCATGAGCGAAAAACCAGGGAACGTTTTCGGAGCGAAGCTATCGCGCCGCCAATTTGTGAAGACGGGTGGCGCCCTCGTTGTGGGATTCGGCCTGGTGGGCCCGCAGTTTCTGAAGGGCGACACCGCGAAGCCCGCCACCTTTAAGAACTCGCTCGATCCCACCCTGCCGAGCTCATGGATTGAGATTCACCCGGACAACACCGTGCTGATTCGCACCGGGAAGAGCGACTTCGGCCAGGGCTCAACTTTTACCGCCTACCGGCAAATTGTGGCCGAAGAGTTGAGCGTGCCTTTCGAGGCGATCACTACGGTCGTGGCGGGAGACACCGATCGCACACCCGACGGCAGCGGCGCCTTCGATTTCCTCGGCCGTGGGACGCCGAACATCCGCAAGGCGGCTGCCTATACCTACCAGGCTGTGCTCGACCTCGCATCTGAGAAACTCGGTGTGCCGAAGGACAAGCTTTCGGTCAAAGACGGCATCGTATCGGGTGGCGGCAAGAGTGTTTCGTACGGCGACCTCGTCAAGGGACAACAGTTGAAGCTGACGATTCCGGTGAAGGGAGACCTCACCAGCATCTTTGGGCTGACCATCGAGGGCAATCCGCCGATGAAGCCGGTCAGCGAGTACACGGTGATCGGCAAATCCTTCAAGAATTCGATCATCTCTTCGAAAGTGGCTGCGAAGGAAACCTGGGCGACGGATGTGCGCCTGCCGGGCATGTTGCACGCGCGCGTAGTGCATCCGAAGACGCTGGGCTCGACTCTCGTGTCTGCCGGTGCAGTGGACAAAACCAGGTTTCCGAATTCGCAAGTCATCGTGAAGGGCAATCTCGTCGGAGTGGTTGCGCCCGCGGAGTGGGAAGCGATCCAAGCGGCCGAGCAGGTCGCCGGCAACACGAAGTGGACAGAGTGGAAGGGGCTGCCCGGCAATGCCAAACTCTACCAGCACCTTCGGGAAGAGGCTGATTGGACCACTGCGCCGGTCTCAAAGGGCGATGCTAATAAAGGCGATGCGGGCCCTGCGCTGGCGTCGGCTCACAAGAAGCTTTCCGCCACATATCAGTTGTCTTACATGAAGCACGCACCGATCGGCCCAACCATGGCCGTCGCCGACGTCAAACCGGATGGGACGGTGCACATCTATACGCATAACCAGAATCCGCAGGCGCTTCGCGGTGAAATTGCGGTAATGCTCGGCACCACGCCGGATCATGTGATTGTACATTCGTATCCCGGCCCCGGCCATTACGGCAGGTCGAACGGAGGAAACGCGGGCGCGGAAGACGAAGCGGTGCTGTTGTCACAAGCCGTCGGCAAGCCGGTGCGCAGTGGATGCGCGCCGACGATATGCAGTGGTCCACACAATCGTCGGCTGCTTTCTCCGATGTTCAGTTGGCCATCGATGAAAAAGGCAAGATAGCCGCGTATCAAATCGACCACTACATGCCTGCCATGCAGGATGATCGGCCGATCGGAGCCGTCATCGCGGGGTTGCCCACAATGTCCGCCCCTCAGGTCCATTCTAATGGCGTAACTTCCACGGTCAACGGCCTTGAAGATCCGTGGATTTACGCTCCTGTTGCCAACGTGATCGAGCGTGGACACGGCACGTTCCAGGTGGGACAGAAGGCTTCTCCGCTTGCTGTCGGTCTGCGCGACCACAGCATGCGCACGCCGGGGCAGTTCCAGCAGAACTATCCGCGCGAACTCGCGATGAGCGAGGCAGCCGCACTGGCGGGAGCGGACGCCATCCAGTTTCGCATCGACCACGCCACGGAAGAGCGGGCTCTCGGTGTGCTGCAGGCGGTCCGTGATGCTTCGGGTTGGGATGCGCGCCCGTCGCCGCGTTTCGGTGCTGTATCCACGGGATCAACGCCCGTGCGGGGTCGCGGAGTTTCGCTGATGTTGCGTAGTGGAACTTATTGGGCCTGCGTTTGCCAGATCGCCGTCACTCCCAGCACGGGTGCGATTGTCGTGGAGAAGTACACGATTGCGGTCGATCCGGGCATTGTCGTCAACCCGATGCAATTGAAGCGGAATGTCGAAGGCGGTGCGGTCATGGGAATCGGCCATGCGCTCTTCGAAGAAGTCATGTTTGATGAGAGCGGAATCACCACGGAGGACTGGATTTCCTATCCCATCCCGACCATGGCGGACATTCCTGAGATCAAAGTCGTGCTGCTCAACAATCCGAAAGTCGGTGCTTACGGCGGAGGTTCCGAGGCAGCCAACGCACTCGCTGCGCCAGCTATCGCGGCGGCCCTTCACGACGCAACCGGGAAGGTCATGCGGCGGCTTCCGATGAAGCCGGCGTACGTGCAGGCGCTCTTGAAGGCTTAAGGCAGTTGCATACTGGGTGGGACATGACGTTAGATCAAAGCGTGCTTGGGGCAGTGCTCGACTCGTGGGACCGGAACAACACCATCCTCGTCAACCTGCTCCGCGCTATGCCCGAGGGTGGGTTGGAGGTCAGGGCGATGGAGGGCAGTCCGACCGTGGCAGAGCTGTTCGCACACATCCACTACGTCAGACTTGTGTTCGTTTTCGAGGATGCACCCGAGTTCACCCGAGAGCTGCCCAACGAGGAGTGGGTCGCCGAGCGTGACCCGGCTCGCATTGCTCAGATGTTGGATGAGAGCGCGAAGACGGTGCGGGACGCGGTAAAGGGCAGGCTGGAGGCAAGCCGGGGTATGGACGTTCACTGCGATCATCCAATCCTGCTGCTCCAGCACATGATCTGGCACGAAGGGTACCATCAAGGTCAGATGAAACTCGCCCTCAAATGCCGGGCCGTCCGATTACCGATGAAACGGCCGGCCCGCTCACCTGGGACGTCTGGATGCGGAAGAAGTCGAAGTCGTCCGATTCCTGAACGACTTGTTGTCAGCGTCACTACAGGTTGCTGCCCTTTACGTCGCCGTGCAACTCGGGATGCGGTTCCTGTTCGACTTGATCGAGCTTCTTTTTCTGGTCATCGTTCAGGAGTGTTCGGATTTTGTTGTCGGCGGCATAGCGCGAGTCCCGGACTTTGCTCAGGCGCTCATCGCGGGAGATACTCTGGTCCTGCACAAGCTTCACGGTCGTGTCATGCAATTCCTGCAGGATGGGCTTGATTTTCTCCTGCTGATCGCCGGTGAGATCGAGCTTCGCGGTCAGAAATGTCAGCTGGCCTTCGGCGGTCGGTACGCCGGCGTGCGCGCCCGCCGACGGGTTTTTGGTTGATGCGCTGGTGGTAGCCTGTTGCGCGGTTGTGGCTAGAGCGAACAGCAACGTGGTCCCGATTGCAAGTAAGCGAAAGCGGTTCATCGTGTTTTCTCCTTTGCCCTATGATTGGGCAATGTAGCGGTCGAACGCCGCGCAGTCGAGAGCGATTTTGAGTTGCTGAACAAAGAGGCGGTCGATGTCCAGAAACGAGCGCTCCAAGTTGCAGAAACAGGGCGGGGCAAGGAAACATGGAGCCATGCGGCGTGGCAAACCTGATGAGCGCGTCCGGCGCACGCACGAGCGACTGGGCAGTGCGCTGGTGGCTTTGATTCAGGAGAAATCCATCGATGACGTGACCGTGCAGGAAGTGCTGGATCGAGCCTCGGTCGGCCGTTCCACTTTCTATCTTAACTTCCGCGACAAGAATGACCTGCTCCTCAGCCAATTGGAGAAGTTCCTGGAAACGATGAGCACGGCCCTCAGCATGCGGAAGGAAAAATCGCATCGAGTTGTTCCCGTGGCGGAGATGTTTACCCACATCGGCAGCCAGAACAAGGTCTATCGCGCGCTGGCCGACTCTGGCCGTCTCAACGATTTCTTCGATCTCGCGCAAGGCTACTTTGCTCGTGGAATCGAGCAGCGGCTTGTGGAATCCGGGCGCCTTGCGAAACTTCCGCCGCGTGAACTGGGTGCTCGCGCGTATGCATTGGCCGGAGGCCTGCTGTCGCTGCTGCGGTGGTGGCTGGATCGCGGCGCCAAAGAATCACCGCACGCCATGGACGAACTGTTCCACCGGATGGTGTGGAGCGGGCTGCAATGATCGCAAAAGGAGGTATTCTCGAAACTGTGAAAACCAACGGCAAAGGAGTGCCTCTGCGGGGACTGGACCAGATTGCGGAACCGAACGAGGCGGAACCCGGAAAGCTGGCAGGCTTAGTTGCCGCTTATGCTCCTCACGACGGTAGTTTTGAGCTGCGCATCCCCGGCTTGCACGCCAGTCGCTTTTCACGAATCAACAAGGAATGTGTGCACGCCGTCCGGCTGCCCTCGTTGTGGATCATCGCGCAAGGAGCAAAGACCGTCATCGTAGGCGAAGAGGTCTACGAGTACGATGCCGCCCGGATGATCGTGTTCTCCGTGGCGCTCCCTGTCGCTGCTCAAGTCACGCGAGCGAGCCGCTCCGAGCCTTACCTATCGCTGAAACTTGACCTTGATCCGCACAAGATTGCCGAACTGGTCTTGAAGGTGTATCCCAACGGCCTGCCTCCGGTGCAAGAGCGAAGTGCCGTCTACATCTGTCCGGCCGACGAGAACATCGTGAACGCCGCGACGAGGCTGGTCGAGTGCCTGGCGCGGCCAGGGGATGCTGAACTCGTCGCGCCGCTGGTGATCGATGAGATCTTGATCCGGCTCCTACGCAGCCCCATTGGGGTGCGCGTCGCCCAAATGGGTTTTGCCGAGTCGAGCGTGCACCGAGTTGCGAAGGCCATTTCCTGGTTACAGGCTAACTTCTCTCAGCCCATGAAGGTGGAAGACTTGGCCGAACTGGTGCACATGAGCGTGTCCTCTTTCCACGAGCACTTCAAGTCCGTCACGTCGATGAGTCCGCTGCACTATCAAAAAGTGCTGCGTCTGCAGGAGGCCAGGCGTCTCATGTTGTCGACAATCGTGGACGCGGGGGCTGCGAGCCAGCGCGTGGGATACCTAAGCGCGTCACAGTTCAGCAGAGAGTACAGCCGCTTCTTCGGGAGTGCGCCGACCAAAGACATCGCCAGATTGCGTCAAGAGACTTCAGTGTAAGGTTCGCCGTTTTTCCAAGGATCTCCAGTCTGTGAGGTATCTGGATACGTCAACGGACCAGGACTCCTGCGGTCCCGTTTTGATGAGAATGATCTCGTCGGGAGTTCCGTAGCCGCGATCGAAGGCTTGTTTCGAGACTTCGCAAGGCTTAGCCTCACTCGATCTCCATCGGCTGACCCTGGCACCTCGGCTGCAGGAACAATAAAGGGAATATTCCTCCAGGGAGCCCTCGACGGTGGGTACGAGGTAGGAGCCATTGCGATAGGGAGTGCAGGGAATAAGGTAGCGAGTGAGGCACTTCGGACATTCCACGCAATGGCGAATCCGCGTCATGAGAGTTCCCCAAAGTCAGGTTCGCACCCAAAGTGGTCAGATGCAATACCCACTTGACGAGCTTTCAGCATGACCATTATGATCCGCTGAAATGAAGCGAGTCGCCTCTGGCGTTCTCCCCGTGATTGCGGTGGAGCGGAAAATTTCTAAGCCCCTGCACCGGCAGATCTATGACTCGTATCGCGCAGCGATTGCCAACGGCAGCCTTCGTCCCGGGCAGCGGATTCCGTCGACGCGTGTGCTCGCTTCCGAAATCGGCGTATCGCGTTTTCCCGTTCTGAATGCCTATGCCCAACTCCTAGCGGAAGGCTATCTCGAGAGCCGTGTGGGCGCTGGAACGGTCGTTACCTCTTCACTCCCGGAGCAACTGACGACGAGTGCGCCAGCTCGTGAGAAAGACGCGCCTGCCGGATGTGGGCCGCGGCCGGTCGCGCGGCGCTGTTCGGACCTGCCTCGCTCTGAAGCCTTCCCATGGACGATGAACTATGGAGCCTTCCGCGTGGGGCAGGTGGCATTTGATCAATTTCCCATGCAGATCTGGTCCAAGCTTGTGGCACGCCATTGCCGAAACACGGACAGGGAGTTGGCTCACTACGGCCGGCTCATGGGTTCGGAGCCGCTTCGGCAAGCGATCGCCAACTATTTGAAGACCGCTCGCTCGGTGCGCTGCGAAGCCGAACAGGTGTTGATCGTCAATGGCTCTCAACAGGCAATCGATATTTCAGCCCGGTTATTGCTCAATCCCGGAAGTCGTGTGTGGATCGAGGAGCCGGGTTACCGGCTGGCTCGAGATGTATTCGCGCTGAATGGTTGCGAACCCATTCCCATTCCGGTTGACACTGAAGGTCTGGATGTGACCGCCGGGATCAAAAGGTGCCGCAAAGCGCAGGCAGCGTTCGTGACGCCGTCGCACCAATTCCCGCTGGGGGTGACCATGAGCGCTTCGCGCCGGATGCAACTGGTGGAGTGGGCACAGCACGCTGGAGCATGGATCATCGAGGATGACTACGACAGCGAGTACCGTTACGAGAGTCTGCCGATCGCATCGCTGCAGGGACTCGACTCGAACTCTCGCGTGATCTATGTGGGGACGTTCAGCAAGGTCCTGTTTCCGTCATTACGCCTTGGATATATGGTCATTCCGCCGGACTTGGTCGACCAATTTTGGAGAATGCGCCGCGTGATGGATCTAGGTCAGCCCACCTTCTATCAGGAAGTGATCGCAGACTTTATCAGCGAAGGGCATTTTGCACGCCACATTCGAAGGATGCGCGTGCTCTATGGCGAACTGAGGCGTGAGCTGGTCGACGCCCTGGGCAAGAGCTTCAAAGACACACTCCAGGTGGTCGGGGACGAGGCCGGTATGCACCTGACGGTGTTGCTGCAAGACGGACATCGCGATGAGGGAATCGCCGAACGAGCGATCAGGCAGAACCTTTCCATTTGGCCGCTCTCCAGTTGTTATCTGGACAAGGCGCGACAAGGGTTCGTACTGGGTTTTGGGGGGACCACCGTCAAGGGCATTCCGGGCGCTGTTCGCAAGCTCCGCGGCCTGATCGAGGTCCGCTAAGAGCGCCGCGTCTGCTTTCACTGAAGTGGCTTCGCTAAAGGGCTAGCGCGCTCGGGATTGTGTGGAGCGGACCGGCTGCGGGGGACACGGCCCTGGCGGTGTATCCAAGTCCGCTTTCGAGGGGAGCAGGTCCCGGCCGAAGGCTGTCACGGTGACGACCGCGACAATCACGCTCCAGGCAGTGAAGAACAGCCATCCAGCGTTCGAGAGAAATGAGTCACCCAAGGTCATGAGGGTTGCACCGTCATCTGCGTTTCTGCCGGCGCGGGGCGCGGCCAGACCACCTCGCGCCGGTAATCATGAACTCTGCGTCCCAGCGGCAGAGTCCTGCGTTCGCACTATTCCACTATTCTGAGGGAGGAGTGGGCGGCGCTTCCTGCGTGTGCCTTTGCATGCGGGCTTCGTGGTTCGCCTCGATCTCCTTCAACTGGGCGCGCTGGTCTGTCGTCAGCAACTGGTAGAGCTCGTTGTGAACGCGCGTCTCCTTGACGGTGAGCTGGGCCTGAACTTGCGCCTTCTGCGCGGCGAGGGCCTGCACCTTGACCGGATCGAACGTGCCTTCTACGTACTGGCGGAGCTGCAGGTCGATCTGGTGCTGCTGCTGCATCAGCGGCTTCACGGTGGGATGCTCTTTTTGCATGATGGTCTTCATCTGCGCCTTCTGCTCGTCGGTCAGGTTCAGAGCTTTGGCGAAAAATCCCATCGGGTGGCCTTCGCCTGCCATGCCGTATCCGTGGCCGTGCATGGGAGGCGGCGGAGGAGCGTCGGCGGCGGTCTGGGACTTGGCGATAGTGCTGCCCAGCAAAACGGCCATGGCGGCGATCAATAAACGGTACCGAATCGATTTCATCTTGACTCCTGGAATTCTCCGGGATGTCCCGGAACTGTGCGTACATAGATAGGAACACGGATCCGGGGGAAAAGGCGGTAAAAAGACGGTCAACCGGAGTAAAGTTTTGTCAAAAGGGGGAGGGACTCGGTTCCGACCCACGGCTCCGCGGGCGAGACGTCGGCGCTACTATCTCAATTTGACAATTCTTTACTACGGGGGGCGCTTGGCGGGTGCACAATAAGGTTGCGATGGAACGAATTCTTGTCATTGACGATGATGTGGAACTTTGCCACCTGGTGGGGGAGTATCTGCGGGCGGAAGGATTCACGATTGAATGTGTGCACGACGGCGAGAGCGGGCTGAAGAAAGCGATGGCCGGCGAGTATCTGCTGGCGGTGCTGGATGTGATGCTGCCGGGCATCAACGGATTTGAAGTGCTGCGCAGGATCCGCGCGACTTCGCGGTTGCCGGTGCTGTTGTTGACCGCGCGGGGCGAAGATGTGGACCGGATCGTAGGGCTGGAAATTGGTGCCGACGATTATCTGCCGAAGCCGTTCAATCCGCGGGAATTGGTGGCGCGCATTCGGGCGGTGTTGCGGCGAACGCGGGCGGATGGCAGCGCAGGCGCGGCCGCGCCGGACATGGTGAGTGTGGGCGATGTGGAACTGGATCCGGCAACGCGAACGGTGCGGCTTGAGGGTAAGCCGGTCGATCTGACGTCGGTGGAGTTCAATTTGCTCGAAGTGCTTTTGCGGGAAGCCGGGCGCGTGGTGCCGCGGGAAAGGCTGGTGAATGCGGTGTTGAGCCGGAAGTTCTCGCCGTTTGACCGGAGCATCGACATGCACGTCAGCAAGGTGCGGAAGAAGTTGGGCGACACTGATAGCGATGAGCACATCAAGACGGTGCGGGGTGTGGGATATATTTTTGCGCGGCCGCGGGAGAAGGTTAAGGCGTAGGGCGGCACCTCAGGGGCTAAAGCCCTCTTGAACGACGAAAGCTTTATCGCAGCGCTTAAAGCGCTGCGCCACCCAAAAGCGTTGAAGATTCGGTTCTGACAGCTGAGAAGCCGATCGTGGCGCGACAAGAATGATGAGTAACGAATTGAAGAGTCCAGCATGAAAAGTCTGTTTCTGAGAATTTTTCTGTCGTTCTGGATGGCGCTGGCGCTGTTCGTGGTGCTGGCCATTCTGGTCACCTTGGCATTCCGGCCACGCAGTTCTACGTGGGAAGCGCTGCGTACGACAGTCCTCAATGATGCTGTCAGCGCGTACGAGGAAGGCAGCGAAGCTCAACTCCGCCAATATATGGAGAAGGTGGAGTCGTCGCAGCATGTGCGCGCCTATTTGTTTGATGAACGAGGAAACGAGCTTTCGGGTCGTCCTGCACCAGAGTGGGCGATCCGTGTGGCCTCGGGCGGACCACGCATGCCAAGAGATGGGTTCGTTTTCCCCGCGCCGCCGCTACCGCGCGACTCGCGAGCTTCTTCCGATGGCAAGCACCGCTACACTCTGGTTCTGGGATTGCCGCCGGGCCCGAGAGTATTCTTCGGGCCCCGGGGAATGCCGCTCCCGGGGCTGATCATTGCGATCATCTCTTCCGGACTGGTCTGTTATTTTCTCTCGTGGTATTTGACCAAGCCGATCGTGCGTCTGAGGGCAGCGACGAGGCAGTTGGCGGCGGGGGATCTCACGGCGCGGAGCGGTGCTCCGGCAACCAAGAGGAAGGACGAAGTGGCGGGCCTCATGCGCGATTTTGATGCCATGGCGGAACGGCTCGAGATGCTGGTCAAGGCGCAGTCTCGCTTGCTGAACGACATTTCGCATGAACTGCGGTCGCCGCTGGCGCGGCTGAATGTTGCGCTGGGGCTGGCGCGGCAGCGCGCGGGTGTGGAGAGCACAGACATGCTCGACCGCATTGAGCTTGAGGCCAGCCGGTTGAACGAATTGATCGGAAGGATTCTGACGCTGGCGCGGCTGGAAGACGGCGAACAACGTGTTCCGCAGACTCCGGTGCCGCTGGGCGAATTGGTGACGAATGTAGCGGAAGATGCGGAGTTCGAGGCACAGGAGCGGCACTGCCACGTTCACACCGCGATTCCCGAGGGCGATTGGGGAGTAAGAGGGAATGATTCGCTACTGCACAGCGCGGTCGAGAACGTGGTGCGCAACGCCATCCGCTATACGGCGGAAGGTTCGCCGGTTGAAATTGCGCTGACGAGTGAGGAACGAAGCGGAGGGGCGGAGGCGGTCCTGCGGGTCAGCGATTCGGGGCCGGGAGTTCCTGAGGATGCCCTGGCCAAACTGTTTGAGCCCTTCTACCGGCTGGATGACGCACGGGGTCGTCTGACCGGGGGAGTGGGGCTGGGCTTGGCGATTACAGAGAGAGCAGTGCGCTTCCACGGTGGGAAGGTGTCGGCTTTCAATCGAGCGGAGGGCGGGCTGATGGTGGAGATTCGGCTTCCGTTGATCTCGCAGTTGGCAGGAACGAAGGAACGGGTGGAAGTGGTGCCTTCAGGGCAGGAAGCTTAGGACGAGATAAGCGACAGCGTGGCGGCCCCATGCATGCGAGGGCAGGATGCCCTCGCGACAGCCGGCGGGACGCCGGCGCTACGGGAATGCGGCGCGACTTGTATACTTAGAACTGCTGGGGATCGCGGGCAACTCCGTGGCGTTCCCAGGGTTCCAATAGCGGTTGTGGGGGTTTGCTCTTCCCGCGCATTCCTGATACACAAATGGGTTGAGATTTTCCCGCGTTTTCCAGAGTGCAGGACCCGTTCGGCGGGGCGCCGAGGGTGTGTGCACCTTTAAACCTCACATATATATGGAGATCAACCAGAGAATGTCGAAACGATTTGCGTGGCTGCTCGGGGTAGTGGTGCTGGTGTCAATCGGAGTGCTGGTGGCGTGCGGCAGCAGCTACAACGCTTCGTCCGACGGGTTAGTGCTGGTGGGGAGTCAAGGCTCCGGGCTGATCGAGACTTTCAGTTTCAATCTGAACAACGGCGGGAGTGCGGCAATCAGCAACACGCCCGCGGATACGTCGGGTCAGACTTGTGTTCTGAACGGCATCCCGTCGTCGATTGTGGTGGAGCCGAAGGGACCTTACGCGTACACGATCATCAACGCGAATACGTCGTGTGACACCGCCACAGTCAAGAGCACCACAGGCATTCTTGCGTTCAAGATCAACTCCGACGGGACGACGTCGCCGTCCGGGCAGCAGGTGCCGTTTAATCAGGAAACCGTTACGCCATGCGTGCCGTTTCCTCCTCCTGCAACGGGTTGCGAGCCGAGCACAAGCACCGAGCAGGTACCTGTGGTTCCGGGCATGATGGTGATGGATCCGGCTGGAAAGTTCCTGTTTGTTGCAGACCGGACGACGACGGACACGAACACTCCTCCGCGGTACGTTCCGGGAGCGGTGTCGGTGTTTGCCATCGGGAGCGGCGGGGGCCTGACGGAAGTAGCGGGGTCACCATTCTTCACATCGCCCCTTCCGATGACTTCTTCGCAATCGGTTCTGGACATCATCAGCGTCGCGCCGACACCGACCGTGTTTCCTGCGATCGGTCTCAACGGTGTGCAGAACTCGGTGTGCTCGACCGTGGGACTGAATCCCCCGACATCGCAATACCTGTATGCGGTGGACAACGTGGGGAACCAGGTATTTGAGTTCGCGGTGAATACCACGTCGGGTGTTTTGACGAATCCAACAGTTCTCCCTCAGGAACCATCGTTTGCGGCCGAGGCGTCGCCAGTGGGCATCGCGGTGGACCCGTGCAACCGGTTCGTGTATGTGAGTGGCAGTCTCACTGAAAGAGTCAGTGCGTACACGATCTGTAACGGCGGCCCAAACCAGTCTTCGACACTCTGCCCGCAGACTCCGGATGGCAGTCTTGTGGCAGTGGCAGGATCGCCCTTCAGCCTTGCGGGAAGCACCATCAATGCGGGGCCTTTGGCCGTGGATCCGTATGGGAACTTCGTGTACGTTCTCGGCACCCACTCTAATACGATCAACGTTCTGAAAATCAGTCCGGTTTCGGGGGCGCTGACGGCGGGGAATCCAGCGACGGTAGCCACGGGTGTGGGACCGACCTCGATCGCGATTCGCGGCGATGACAACTGGCTGTTCGTGGCGAACTATGGCTCCGGCAGCGTTGGAGGCACCACCGTGTCGCAGTATTCGATCACGCCGGCCACCGGGGCGCTTAATGCGCTGCCGGCGATACAAACCGACAACTATCCGTTCGGCTTGGCGGTGAAGTAGTTAGCGGGGGAGCGCCCGCGCTTCATCGCTCGGAGATCAGAAAGCAAAGTCAAAACCTGGACGGACAGGAGTGTCCGTCCCACACGAGCCCTGCCACGCCGGCTCTACCCACACCATCTCTACGTCGGCACCTTCAAGATCAGATAGCCTCCGGCCATCATGAAGATCAGGTCTGGCGACCATGCCGCCAGGGCAGCAGGTAACAGGCTCTGATTGCCCATGGCCTCGAAGAACCTGGTCACGACGATGTAGAAGACTGCAATTGAGACGGCGACAGCGACTCCAGTAATTGCTCCTCGTTTCCCCGTCGAAAGTGAAAAAGGTATGGCGAGGACTGCCATAATCAAGGTGATCAGAGGGTACGAGAGCTTCTCGTGTAGTTGCATGCGCAGGCGCACGACGTCGAATCCGCTTTGCTGCAAGTCTCGGATATAGCGGTGCAACTCTTCGTAATTCATTTCGTTGTACTGCTTAACCTCCTTCTTGAAATATGACGGCGTTTCGCTGATTTCGGGGAAAGTCGAAACCTCGAATGTGTGATAGCCGTTATCCGCGATGGCAGAGCCGTGCAGAGAACGGTCCCAGCCCTGTTCGTAGACCCAGCGATTCAAATTTTCGGCCCAGTGGGCGCGGTCGGCGTGAATGCGGCGAGTGACAGTGAAGCTGGCGCGGTCAAGTTCAAAGACCGTGACGTTGCCGAACTGATCGCGATCGGGATCGAAGAACTGGTAGTAGTAGATGTCGTTGTGCTGGCCGAAAATCCATTTGCGGTCAGGACGAAGGTAGGTTTGCGGTGGCTTGCCCTTGATCTGGTTGTGGAGGGCTTCCTGGCGCTTGTTGGTGTGGGGCAGGTAGAACTGGTCGGCGAAGAACAATCCCACGCTCAGCACGCCGGCGGCGGCGATCACAGGAGCGACGATGCGGTAGATGCTGGTTCCCGTGGCTTTGATCGCCGTGATCTCGTTGGACCGCTGCATCAGGCCAAACGTGACCAGAACGGCGAGCAGCATGACCAGCGGAGCCACGCTGTAAAGCAGGTAGGGAGCTACGTTAAGCAGGTATTCAGCGACGACAGTAGCCGGAACCTGGTTGTGCAGAATGTCTCCCAGCAATTCGAACAGGGTGAAGACGATGACGAGCACGAGGAACGTGGAGAGGATCATCCCCAGGTACACAAAGAAGTCGCGCAGCACGTAGTCGTCGAGCAGAGTGGGGAAACTGGCGCTGAACATGCGGCGGCGGGTGGAGGCGCGCTCGAACGCGTTTTCGCGACGGCTCCGTGAGAGCGCTTGCTGCGGGCCGGAGGGGTCTCGTTTCCAGATCGCGCGGAAAGAGGCCAGTTCAAACGGACGCTTCTCGGCCCGCGAGAACAGAAAAATCGCCAAAGCGAGAAAGACAAAGTCGGCCAACCACGCTCCGAACCAGGGTGAGACGCGGCCTTGCCGGGCCAGAGAAACTCCTACCAGGGAAATCACGTAATACACGAACACCAGAAGAATCGTCAGCACGAATCCGCCGGACTTGCCGCTTTTCTTCGACGACAGGCCCAGCGGGATGCCCACCAGCGCAAGCACCAGGCAGGCGGTGGGCAACGCGAAGCGCCTGTGGAATGCGATGAGATACCAGCGCGCCGAAATGGGATCGACACGGGCGGCCCTTTGCCAGAGGGCTCCGGTATCCATTACGTCGGCAGGGAGTGACTCGTCGGGCTTGTTCTCGGTGGAGGGAAGGTCGAGTGGGATGTCGGTCTGCTGGAAGGTCGAAATCGTGTAATTACCAGCATCTTTGGGATCGGTCTCGTGCTCGGATCCGTCGACCAGATGCAGGTGCAGGCGGTCTTGCCCCTCGCTAACGACGATGGCTTCCTTGGCTAGCGTGATCTTGGGGTTGGTGACGTCGGTCAGGTCGGCCATGAACACGCCCTTCCACACGGCAGCACCTTGGGCGCTCTTCACGTCCTGCACGTAGAGAACTTTCTTGGGGAATCCCTCGTAGAAAACTCGAGGCTGGATTTCGAAGGAAACCTGCGAGCCTTTAAGGCGGTCTTCAAGGTGGCCCAGGGCGGCTTGGGCTCGGGGTGCAATGTACAGGCCATTGGCGAGCGCCATGAGCCACGCGGCCATGACAAAGATCGAGAGCGAGCGCAGGAAGCTCCAGATGCCCATGCCGCTGGCTCGCATGGCGGTGATTTCGCTGTCGGCGGCCAGACGGCTCAGGCCGATGAGGATTCCGACCAGCACGCTCATGGGCAGCGTGTAAGTGAGCGCGAGCGGGACGGTGAAGAAGAAAATCTCGGCGACACTGGGCAGAGGAGCGCTGGCGCGGACGACCAGTTCTAGGATGCGTCCCAGGTCGCGCGTGAACAGGACAAAGGTGAAGATTGCCACGCCGATGAGCGCGTGCGCCGTCACTTCGCGTAGGATGTAGCGGGTCAGAATCCGCATGAGAGACGCGCTTTACGCGAGGATAGCACGGAGGAGGCGGGAGCAGGGTTTGCCGGTGGACAACTTGCCGGGCTTCGCCCGGCGGACAGCCGAGGGCGGCTGTCCCTACATCACTCTGCCGGCAGGATGCCGGCGCTACGTAAAATCGGAACCGGAGTGGGCCGGGGTGCGTATTGGGTAGCGAGAGGTGAGGAACGGGCATGATGCTTGAGCAGAAACTTGAGAACAATAGCGGTTCTCGGGCGGACACCCTGGCGCTGGTGGGCATTGCCGCGTTCGTGGCCGCTGCCCATCTGCTGACGAACGGGCGCTATGGATTTCATCGCGACGAACTGCAGGTTTTGAGCGATGCGCGTCACTTGGACTGGGGATTCGTGCCCTATCCCCCGTTCACGCCGTTTGTGGAGCGGATTGCGCTTTCCATCTTCGGACTTTCGCTGGTGGGACTGCGGCTGTTTTCCGTCATCGCGCAGGCGATCCTGGTGGTGGTTGCGGGGCTGATGGCCCGTGAACTGTGCGGAGGACGGCTCGCGCAGGTAACCGCTGCGCTGTCGGTTGCACTCTCGACGCTGCCGCTGTTCGAGGGAACGGAATTTCAATACACGACCTTCGACAATCTGTGGTGGGTGCTGATTGCCTATTTCGTTATCCGTCTGTTGAAGACTGAGAATCCGCGGTGGTGGCTGGCGATTGGCGCGACGATCGGCGTCGGGTTTTTGACGAAGTACACGATGGGGTTCTACCTTGCTGGGATCCTGGGCGGAGTCGTGCTAACCTCCGCACGTCGATACTTGGGAAGCGGGTGGTTCTGGGGTGGCATGGCGCTCGGATTCTTGATCTGTGCGCCGAACTTAGTTTGGCAGGTGAAGCACGATTTCATCTCGCTGCACTTCCTGCAGCACATTCATGCGCGCGATGTCAGTCAGGGGCGGGCGGACGGATTTTGGCGTGCTCAAGTTTGGATCTGCGCGAATCTGATTGCGACTCCGCTGTGGATCGCTGGCGTGATCGGCTACTTGCGCGACCGGCGCTACCGGATGCTGGCGTGGATGTATTTGATCCCGCTGGTGCTGTACGCCGTGGGGAAAGGACGGGGGTATTACCTGGGCGGGGCGTATCCCATGCTGATGGCGATGGGCGCGGTGATGGGCGAGCGCTGGGTTGCCTCGTTATCGACGATTCCGCGGCGGGCGGTGGCGGCGGTTTTCTTAACTGGGGTTGTCGCTTGGGGGCTGTTCATGAGCGCGATGATTCTTCCGTTCGCGTCGAGTGGCAGGCTGATGAAGTTCGCTCTGGAGAATAACGGCGATCTGCGCGAGGAGATTGGGTGGGACGAGTTGGTCAGACGGTTGCGGACATTCGGGATTCGTTGCCGGCGGAGCAGCAAGCGAATGTGGGCGTGGCGGTTAGGAATTATGGGGAGCAGGGAGCGATCGAGATCCTGGGTGCGGCCTATCATCTGCCTCCTCCCATCAGCGGAGTCAACTCGTCGTGGCTGCGAGGCTATCCCACACCGCTGCCTTCGACTCTGATTGTGATGGGACAATCGCGCAAGGAAGCGGACCGGTTGTTCACCGACTGCCGCTGGGCCGGACACAACGGGAATTCTTTAGGCGTGAAGAATGAGGAGAGCGAGGATCATCCGGACATCTTCGTGTGCGGGCCGCCGCGGTTGCCTTGGCCGGAGTTCTGGAAGGAATATAAGGGGTTCGGTTAGAGACGTGGTACCTCAGCGGCTAAAGCCTCCACAAAAGAAAAGCCCCGATCACAGCGCTCAAAGCGGTGCGCCACGCAAAAACCAGGTTGAGCATTACGTCTGCCTCACGGCAATTGATTCAGGTAGCAGGCGCCGCTGGTGCTTTGCGCGGGTGGCGTTGGCGGCGTCATCCACGGTGGAAAGTTGAAGCTGAAGAATTCATTCATGCTTCAGGGAAGTCACCCGGGCCCGCGGGGCTTCGCCCCCGCGGGACGGCCGAGGCGGCCGTCGCCACATAAGCATCTATGAAGCCTTAAAGAATAGCGCGGCCAGCGGAGGAAGCGTCAGCTTCAGCGAGAACGGGCGGCCGTGGGTGGGGATTTCTTCGGCATTCACTCCGCCGAGATTGCCCATGCCACTGCCGGCGTATTCGCGGGCGTCGCTGTTCAGCATTTCGCGCCAGTATCCGCCGTGAGGGACGCCGACGCGGTAGCCAACGCGCGGCACGGGCGTGAAGTTGCAGACCACGAGCACTGTATCTTGCGGCGATTCGCTCTTGCGCAACAACGAGACCGTGCTGGTCGCGTTGTCGTTGGCGTCGACCCACTCGAACCCGGCGGGATCGTTGTCGAGCACGTGCATCGCGGGCTCGTTACGGTAGAAGCGGTTCAACTGCTCCATCCAGGCCTGCACTCCACGATGAACCTGATACTGCAAGACATGCCATTCCAGACTTGAATCGTGCGCCCACTCACTCACCTGTCCAAATTCACAACCCATGAAAAGGAGTTTCTTGCCGGACTGCGCGTACATGTAGGCGAACAGCAGTCGCAGGTTGGCGAATTTCTGCCACTCGTCGCCGGGCATCTTGCCGATCAGCGATCCCTTGCCGTGAACGACTTCATCGTGCGAGAGCGGCAGTACGAAATTCTCGAGGAACGAATACAGCATGCGGAAGGTGAGATCGTTGTGGTGATATTTGCGGTGGATGGGATCGTTCTGGAAATAACGCAGCGTATCGTGCATCCATCCCATGTCCCACTTCAGGCCGAAGCCGAGGCCGCCCACGTAGACGGGCTTTGAGACCATAGGCCACGAAGTGGATTCCTCGGCCGTCGTCTGAATCTCGGGATGTTCCTTGTAGGCTTCCTGATTGAAGCGGCGGAGGAAGTCGATGGCGTCGAGGTTTTCACGTCCGCCATATTTGTTGGGGATCCATTCGCCCTGCTTGCGCGAGTAGTCCAGGTACAACATCGATGCGACCGCATCCACGCGCAGGCCGTCGATGTGGTATTTGTCGAGCCAGAACAGGGCGCTCGACATCAGGAAACTGCGCACTTCGGGGCGTCCATAGTTGAAGATGTGGGTCTTCCAGTCGGGGTGGAATCCCTGGCGCGAGTCGGAGTGCTCGTAGAGATGGGTGCCGTCGAAGTAGGCGAGGCCGTGTGCGTCGGAAGGGAAGTGCGACGGGACCCAGTCGAGGATCACGCCGATGCCGTGCTGGTGCAGGTAATCGACCAAGTACATGAAATCCTGGGGAGTGCCGTAGCGCGAGGTGGGCGCGAAATATCCGGTGGTCTGATATCCCCAGGAGCCGAAGAACGGGTGCTCCATCACGGGCAGAAACTCGACGTGAGTGAAGCCCAACTGGCCGACATATTCGGCGAGGCGGGGCGCGGTTTCGCGGTAGGTCAGCGGACGGTTGTGCTCTTCGGGGACGCGCATCCATGAGCCGAGATGCACTTCGTAGACCGCCTGTGGAGCGCGAAGGGAATTGCGGCCGGCGCGCTTCTGCATCCATTCATTGTCGTTCCACTGGTAGTCGAGGTCCCAGACGACCGAAGCGGTGCGCGGAGGCTTCTCATGCAGCAGGCCGAGCGGATCGGCTTTGTCGACGCGGTATCCGTGGCGATTCGATTCGATGTGGAACTTGTAGAGAGCGCCTTTAGTCACACCGGGGATGAAACCTTCCCAGATGCCGGACGAGCCGCGAGAGCTGAGGCGATGTGACTTGGAAGCCCATTCATTGAAGCTGCCCACCACTGAGACCGAGCGCGCGTTCGGAGCCCAGACGCTGAAGACTGCGCCGGGTTCGCCGTTATGGGTGAAGAGATGGGCTCCCATCTTGTCGTAGAGGCGGTAGTTGCTGCCCTCGTTGAACAGGTAGAGGTCTTGGTCGGTGAGGAGTTGGGGGGAGGCGAGCGTGGGTTCAGGGCTCATGCGGGTAACCGATTCAGGGCGCGCCTTAGTTTACCGAAGTGGCCGCCTGTGCGCACGGATTTGTGTGGGGACAGCCGCCATCGGCTGTCCGGACGAGCGCAAGCTCGGCTGTTAGGGCTGCGGAGTTTAGCTCCGCCGGACAGCCGATGGCGGCTGTCCCCAAATCGTCGGCGCATTGTTCGCGTGCACTACCGCCATTCGTGCGGAGCAGCCGGAAATCCCCGTGCTAGACTGACTCTTCCAGCCATGCCTGCCTTACGCGTCATCCTTCTCTGGCATCAACACCAGCCGTTCTACAAGGATCTGGTCACGGGAGAATATCGTCTGCCCTGGACGAGGCTGCACGCGCTCAAGGACTACTACGGCATGGTGAAGCTGCTGGACGAGTTCCCCAACGTTCATCAGAACTTCAACCTGGTGCCGTCGCTCATGGTGCAGATTCAGGACTACGTGGACGGGACGGCGCAGGATCCGTTTCTCAGGGTGGCGGCCAAGCCGGCGAAGGATCTGACTCTCGAGGAGCGGCGCTTTGCGCTGCAGTATCTGTTTCAGGCGAATCCGCAGAATGTGATTGGACGCTATCCGCGGTATCGGGAATTGTGGGAGCGGTTCCGTGAGCACGGCGACCATCCGGAACGCGCGGAGCGGAATTTTCAGGCGCAGGATTTCACCGACCTGCAGGTTTTGTCACAGCTTGCCTGGTTCGACGAGTTCTTTCTCGAAGAGAAGGGCGTGGCTGCACTAGTGGCGAAGGGGCACAGTTTCTCGCTCGACGATCAGAAGTTTGTGATCGCACAGGAGAGGGAAGTGCTGGGCCGCGTGCTTCCGGCGCATGCCGCGGCGGCGAAGAAGGGATCGATTGAGCTCTCGGCCACGCCCTTTTATCACCCGATTCTGCCGCTGGTGTGCGATACCAGTGCGGGGGCGGTGTCGTCTCCGGGATTGCCGCTGCCGCAAAATCGATTTCGCCATCCGGAGGACGCGCGCGAACAGCTGACGCGCGGCCTTGATCTGCACGAGAAAGTTTTCGGGCTGCGTCCCAAAGGCATCTGGCCGTCAGAGGGCAGCGTTTCGGAAGAGGTGCTGGCCATCGCGCATAGCGTCGGCGTGCAGTGGATGGCCACTGACGAAGGCGTCCTGGGGCGAAGCACAGGATTGTTCTTCGCCCGCGACGGCAACGGGCGCTTGCCCTCGCATTTGGCAGATAAGCTCTACAACATCCATCGCTACGAGAACGGTTCGGCGGCAATGCACATGGTGTTTCGCGACCACACGATTTCGGATCTCATTGGGTTCGTGTATTCGGGCATGCCTCCGGCAGACGCGGCGCGGCATTTGATCGGCAACATTAAGGAAGCGGCCAAGCCCGTGCTGGCCAAGGGGCGCGATGCCGTGGTGTCGATCATTCTCGACGGTGAGAATGCCTGGGAGTACTACCCGAAGTCGGGGCGCGAATTTCTGCGGCGCTTCTACGATGGGTTGCAGAGCGATCCGGGTGTTGAGGCGGTCACGATCTCCGAGGCGATCGCGCGGCACAAAGATTTCAACAAGCTGACATCGTTGGTGCCGGGTTCGTGGATCGGCGCGAACTTCAACGTGTGGATTGGCGCGCCAGAGGACAACCGAGCGTGGGACTACCTGCACCATGCGCGCGAGTTTTATGCGCAGAATGCGGCGCGCGCCACCGAGGCGCAACGCAAGCTGGCATTTGAAGAGATACTGATTGCCGAAGGCAGCGACTGGAACTGGTGGTACGGTCCGGAACATCACTCGGCCAATGATCGCGATTTCGACGAACTCTACCGCAAGCACCTGTCGAACGTGTATCAGGCGCTGGGCGCGGTTCCGCCGGACTCTCTGGCGCAGCCGATCAGCGGGGCGGAGGTGCGTCCGTCATTTGTGCCGCAGACGGCCTACATTCATCCGCGAGTGGCGGGCGACAAGGTGCGCTATTTCGAGTGGATGGGCGCGGCTATTTATACCGCCGATCACCGCGCGGGCGCGATGCACGGCAAACAGTTTCTGCTGGATGCGGTGTACGCCGGCATCGATGCCACGCATGTTTATGGACGACTCGACTTCACCGGCAATGTTCCGGAGGAAGATTTTGATCTGGTGGTGAACTTGGAATCGTGGGCCAGCGGCGAGCCGCGTGCACGGCGTACGCTGCGGGTCGAAGCCTCGGTGCACGAGAGGAAGCTGAAAGCCTGGAAGATCGAGAATGGCTCGGAGGAGCGGGTGAAGGCATCGTCGTCCCAGCCCGATGAGCACGTGAAGCTGGCGCTGCTGCGGAACTTTGAATTCAAGCTGCCTCTGGTGTGGCTCCTGGCGACTCCGAGCGCTGGCCCGGTGGATCGCGCGGCAGAACGCAAGGCTGGAGCGGTCGCCGTTGGCGCCACCAACGAGCTTCGGCTGCGCTTCAGCCTGTGGCAGAACCGCCTGCCGGTGGATTCGTTGCCGCTGGAAGGGTGGATCGAACTGCAGGTGCTGAGCGAGGGGGAGTTGATTTTCGGGGCGTGAGGTAGAGTCCGATGCCTCGCCTACGGGAAATCGATGAGTTCGAAGATTTTGGCATTATCAAGGCGCATCGATCCCGGCTTCTCCGATTCGATAACGGGCGGTCTGCGCTTCGTTTGAGATTTCGCTCCGTCGGTGAGCGTTGCGTTGATCGAGCAGGCTATCGGATCGTCGACAGTAATGCCTGCCTGATCAGATTTTTTCTTCAGTCTTGACCGCATTTTGTCCGGAATGTCGATCCTGGTCTTCACAAGATGATTCTGGCATAACACACCATTAAAGAGAAAACGCCGGAAGCTCGCGCCGTCCGGCGTCCCAAACAGGTGTGGAGAACTGCTACTTGCTACCGCCGGTGGAGGGGGCAGGCGCCGCAGCGGGAGCAGGAGCCGGTGTCGCCGCAGGGCCCATCGCCATCGGGCGATTCAATTCCAGCGTGAGTTCGGTGCCTGCTGGCAGAGTTGCGGAACGGTGCTTGACCAGCCAATGCACCGTGGTTGCGCTGGCGCCCACGGCGCCGCCAATCAAGATGCCCGGGCCGCCGCCGATCAAACCGCCCACGAGCATGCCGCCTGCGGTGCCGCCGCCAACCTCGAGAGTGTCGCGGCGGTCGTGGCCGGTTCCCTTGAACTGGCCTTCAGCGCTCACGTCGGTGCCCTTGATGTTGGTGTCGACGAGAGTCGCGTCCAGGTAGTAGCGCTCTCCCGTGGGAAGAATCACGGCTTCGGGAAGAATTCCGATGCTCGGCTTGCCGGAGATGCGCCGCGGCTCATTCACCTTGGTGACGCGGCCTTCGACGGTCGCTCCGACGGGAATCAAGGTACTGCCGTTGACGACGACTGCCTGGGTGATTTTGGCCTGGAAGGGATCGCCGACGCGGTTGCTGAAGGTAGCCAGGGTCGTGTCGAGCCGAACCATCAGGGTGGTCCCTGCGGGTACGGGGGAACTGGTCTGCGCCGCCATTAAGACGGCGAGCAGCAGCATGCAAGGTAGAGCGATCCATTTCTTCATCGTGCCTCCTCAAATTCCCGAGCAATATTGTATCTCCTGACTCTAGTCTCTGCAGATGCCTGCGACAACACGCTGACTGGACAGGGGAACCATAGGAGATAAGGGCGTAGCGGGAGTGGCCGAAGGGACGGTCCCGAAGGAGGAAATTGTGCAGAAAACCGCGTGTCCCGCGTCACACTGCGGACTTGTCCATCCGATATAATCGTTGGTTCCGCAACACAGCTCTGGTGAGACCTACGCAGGCGCGGCCACCTCTTCGAACGCCTGATCGCCGGGAACAGCGACTATCCGAACCGGGGTCTGTGATCCGGGAAGCGGTACTGAAATCATAACCTTTGAGGAAAGAGAAAATACTTATGTCAAATATTGCAGCCATTCATGCGCGAGAAGTTCTGGATTCCCGTGGCAATCCTACGGTGGAAGCGGAAGTTTTTCTGGCCGACGGTTCGATGGGCCGGGCGATTGTCCCTAGTGGCGCGTCGACCGGCGAACACGAAGCGGTCGAGTTGCGCGACGGCGACACGAGCCGCTTCCAGGGCAAAGGCGTCCTCAAGGCGGTGGAGAACGTGAACGGCGAGATCGCCGATGCTCTGGCGAACTGGGATGCCTTCGACCAGCGCGGGCTCGACGCCCGGATGATCGAACTGGATGGGACCGAGAACAAAGGGCGGCTGGGCGCGAATGCGCTCCTGGCCGTTTCGATGGCGGCGGCACGCGCGTCGGCAAAGACTCTGGATATCCCGCTGTATCGCTATCTGGGCGGAGCCGGGGCGAACACGCTGCCCACGCCGATGATGAACATCCTGAACGGCGGAGCGCACGCCGACAACAACGTTGATTTCCAGGAATTCATGGTGATGCCCGTGGGAGCGCCGACGTTTCATGAGGCGCTGCGCTGGGGCGTGGAAGTTTTCCATACGCTGAAGGGCGTGCTGAAGAAGCGCGGATACAACACGGCCGTGGGCGATGAAGGCGGATTTGCTCCGTCGGTGAAGTCGAATGTGGAAGCCATCGAAGTCGTGCTGGAAGCGATCTCGAAGGCTGGCTACAAGCCGGGAGAAGAGATCGCGATCGCTCTCGATCCGGCGGCCAGCGAGTTTTTCCAGGACGGAAAGTATGTGTTCAAGAAGTCCGACAAGACGGCCAAGAGTTCCGACGAGATGGTCGCGTTCTGGGCGAAGTGGATCAAAGATTATCCCGCGATTGTGTCGCTGGAAGATGGCTTGTCGGAAGAAGACTGGGACGGCTGGCAGAAACTGACCAAGGAACTTGGCGGAAAGATTCAGCTGGTGGGCGACGATATTTTCGTGACGAATATTAAGATTTTCGGCGAGGGGATTGAGAAAGGAATCGCAAATTCCATTCTGATCAAATTGAATCAGATTGGGACGGTCAGCGAGACTCTGGATGCTATCGACCTAGGGCGGCGGAATGGGTATACGTCGGTGATTTCGCACCGTTCTGGCGAAACCGAAGATACGTTCATCGCCGACTTGGCCGTCGCTACCGGTGCGGGACAGATCAAGACTGGATCGGCGTCGCGCACGGACCGCATCGCGAAGTACAACCAACTGCTGCGAATCGAGGAAGAGTTGGCCGGAACGTCGCGGTTCTTGGGGCTGGGGGCGCTGAACTACAAGGGATAACTCGCGAATCACAGAAGGGAAGCATTCTCATGAAGCGTATTGTCGAACTAGCTCTGTTGCTGATGGTTGCCCTCGGCCCGGCGTGGGCGCAGCAGACGTCACCCGACGAAACACCTGCAACAAAGGAAGACATCCAGAAGCTGTTCACGACGATGCACATTCGTGAGCAGATGCGTAACATAATGGACCTCATGGCGAAGCAGTCAAAGCAGATGGCGCAGGATACTTTGAAGAAGAAGATTCCTGACACCAGTCAAAAGGAATTGGATCGTCTTAATGCCATGATGGACCAGACGATGAAAGGTTTTGACATCGATGGAATGATCGACGACATCGTCCCGGTCTACCAGCGCCATTTAACGAAGACAGATGTGGCGGCAATGGCTGGCTTTTACCAAACCCCTACGGGGCAGAAGATGCTCCGCGAGCAACCTCAAATGACGGCGGAGGCCATGCAAGCTGTTCAGCCGCGCATGGAGAAGATGATGGCCACCGTAATGGACGACGCTGAGAAGATGGCGAAAGAGGCCTCCGCCGACGCTAAGGACGCCAAGACCGCCAAATGAGCATCACACTTCGTCCTAAACCGCTCATTCTTACCATTCTCGACGGCTGGGGTTATCGAGCCGAAACCAAAGCCAACGCCATTGCTCTCGCACGCAAGCCCACGTATGACCGGCTGCTGCGGGAGTATCCCAACACACTCATCCACACCAGCGGGCCGTTCGTGGGATTGCCCGAGGGGCAGATGGGCAACAGCGAAGTCGGGCACCTCAACATGGGCGCTGGGCGCATCGTGCACATGGACATCACGCGCATCGATCTGATGATCCAGAACGGAGAATTCTTCTCGCATCCGGTGCTGCTCGATGCGATGAAGCATGCCCGCACGGGCGAACGCAGATTGCATCTGTTCGGGCTGGTTTCCGATGGAGGGGTGCACTCGCAGCAGGCGCATCTGTACGCCCTGCTGAAGATGGCGAAGCAGAATGGGTTGGACCGCGTCTTCGTACACGCTTTTATGGACGGACGCGACACTCTACCTACCAACGGCGCGGGATATCTCGAGCAACTGCAGCAGAAGATGCGCGAGTACAACTGCGGCAAGATCGCCACGGTCAACGGACGCTACTACGCCATGGACCGCGACCGGCGCTGGGAGCGCATTGCCAAGGCGTATAACGCGATGGTTTTCGCGGACGCGGAAGGTGGTAAGTGCGCCGATCCCGTGCAGGGGATGAAGGATTCCTACAACAAGGGAGTGACCGACGAATTCGTGATTCCTTTCGTCTGCACCGACAGCCGCGGGCAGGCGCTGGCCACCATTCGGGACGAAGACGCTTGCATCTGCTTCAACTTCCGCGCTGACCGCGTCCGCCAGATCACGCGCACACTTGCGCGCAACAGCGGGCTGAACGACAAGGGCGGCAGCGATCTGCCGGGCGCGGCCGATCTGGATGCGACGATTCCGCGCGACCGTGTGCCGAAGAATCTGCACTACGTCTGCATGACACAGTACGACAAGAATTTCAGTCTGCCGGTGGTGATTCCGGCCGAGTCGATGGCGAACATTCTGGCCAACGTGATGGGCGGAATGAACATGCGCAACCTGCGCGTCGCGGAGACAGAAAAGTACGCGCATGTTACGTACTTCTTCAATGGTGGCGTGGAGACTCCGTTCCCCGGCGAGGAGCGCGTGATGGTGCAATCACCCAAGGTCGCGACTTACGACCTGAAGCCGGAGATGAGTGCTGCAGGCATTGCCGACGCGGTGGTGAAGGCCACCGAGGACGGGACGTTCGATGTGATGATCGTGAATTTTGCCAATGCCGACATGGTGGGCCACTCCGGCAAGATTGAGCCCACGATCAAGGCGGTCGAAACCGTCGACGCTTGCCTGGCGCGCATCGAGAGCGCCGTTCGTGCCAAAGGCGGAGCGATGCTGATCACCGCCGATCACGGTAACGCGGAGATGATGATCGATCCCGTGACGGGAGGACCGCACACCGCGCATACGACCAACCCGGTACCGTTCATCCTCGTTTCGGAAAACGCCAATCAGTTCACGCTGAAGCCGAATGGATCGCTGCGGGATATTTCTCCGACTATTCTCGGAATGCTGAGTGTCGACGAACCGAAAGAGATGACCGGAACGGACCTGCGGGTTCCGTTGAAGAAATAGAAATGAAGACGAAAAAAATTCTGCGGGGCGACAGACCACGTCGCCCCCAATGACTTGTCTGAGAGCTTAGTTTGCTAGCAACGCAGGCGCCGTGGCGAGCAGTCCCGCCGCCAATTCCAGATCGTGCAGATCTTCGCGGCTGAAATCTTTCGCAAACTTCGGATCGAGTCCTTTGCGGGAAATCTGAATCACGCCCACCACCGCTGAATCCCGGTCCATGATTGGCACGGACATGAGCTTCTGAATGGGCGACGGCGCGGCGGGTTCGTCGGAATTGTCCCCGTCGGCCTTGATAGTTTCGAAGATGCTGGCGTGCTTGACGCGCGCGAAGTTGTTGAAAATCTCGGCTTTTTTGCTCAACGCCGTGTGGGCCGCCACCGCCTTGCTGGACAACGGAATCGCCCCCGTGGTCCGCAAGTATTCTGGGAACACGAAGCGCAGCAGGCCGCCCTCAAGCCGCAAGAGCGCGACTTCGTTGTACTGCACTTGAAAAATCCTGGCCAGGACCATGCACAGGTCCAGCGCGCTGACTCCCTGGCCCAGTACAGATCCCAGGGGAATGAGATGTTCGGGGAGGACGACTTCTTCCATCATCCCGTGATCGATATTTTGGGTCATAGGTAGCCCGCAATCTCCGCTTTCGCAGATGAACATAAACTCTATCGCACTTTGGCCGCCACAAGGTACTTCCTAAAGTAATGAGAGGCGCGGCCATAAACCCTTTGTTTTCAGTGGAAAGCCAAACCAAAGTCGGTGTCTTGCACGGGACTACTCGTGCGGTGACGAGCCGCAAACCATCACCGGTTGACAGTTTTTGTCAGGTGCATCGTGCTTAGGGCCTCCTGGCCCTCAGATCCGAGCATCCCGTCGATTCCTTCCCGGTCGCAAACTCATTTACACTTCCGGCTATGAGTAATCCGACGCAACCCAACGTGAAGCTGACGAACGGCCCCGACTACCGCGAAAACTATGCCAACAGCGTGCAGATGCGGGTCAATATCTGGGACTTTTTCCTGGTTTTCGGCACACTGCAACAACAGACCGAGACCCATGTGGAGATCAAGAATTTCCAGGGTATCTATCTGAGCCCGCAGCAGGCCAAGGCGCTGCTCGGACTCCTGCAGCAAAACGTTGCCGGGTACGAGAGTGCCTTTGGCGATATCAAGCTTGACCCGCGCATGGGGGCTCAAGGGCCAGTGCACTGAGCGACTGGCGACCCGATCGTAGAGACGTAGCTTGCTACGTCTCTGCCGCCAGCATTACTGACGGTGGCCGAGAGAGACGTTGCGAGCAACGTCTCTACAGAAATCCCGACAGTGCGACGCTTCCATCGATAGAATGACCTCTCCTATACGATCTCCTCGCCTGCATCCAGCCTTGGTGTTCGCGGGCATCTTTGTGGGGATTTTTCTGCTGCACCTGCCCCTCCTGCAGCTTCCTTACTTCTGGGACGAAGCGGGATACTACGTTCCCGCCGCGCGCGACCTGCTGCTGAGCGGTAGTCTGATTCCGCACACGACTGTATCGAACGCGCATCCCCCGCTGGTGATGGCCTGGATCGCCCTGTGGTGGAAATGCGTGGGCTTCGCGCCGGTTGTGACGCGATCGGCGATGCTGTTGGTCGCCGCATTCTCGCTGCTGGGAGTATTTCGGCTGGCCGAGCGCGTGGCGAATACCGAGGTAGCGATCGCCTCCACGTTATGCACAGCGGTATATCCAGTTTTCTTTGCGCAGAGTTCTCTGGCCCAGGTGGATCTGGCGGCAGCGGGGCTGATCTTCTGGGGCCTGTGTGCTTATCTGGAGGATCGTCCGGTCTCGACGGCAATCTGGTTCTCGCTGGCGGTTCTGGCGAAGGAGACTGCGATTCTCGCTCCGGTTGGGTTGGCCTGCTGGGAAGTTTTGCGGTCCGTTGCGCCGAAGTGGGGATTGCTGCAGGGCCTATGGTTGGACTCGGGCTCTGAACCGGGCGGCCGCTCGTCGAAACGGATCTTGGCGCTCTTGTTTCCTTTGCTGCCGCTGGTGCTGTGGTACGCCTATCACTTTGCCCGCACTGGATATGTTTTCGGCAACCCGGAATTCTTCCGCTACAACGTCGCGTCCACTCTGAACCCGGTGCGATTCCTGCTGGCTCTGGTGCTGCGGCTCTGGCAGGCGTTCGGTTACATGCATTTGTGGCTACTAACGTTGGGGATGCTGCTGCTAATGATGTGGCCTCCAGTGAAAGACGGCGAGGTCGAGCGTTCGCGCATCGCGATCCCGGTGCAGATGATTTTTCTGGTAGTGGTGAAAGTGTACGTGGTGGCGATGGCTTTGATCGGCGGCGCGGTGCTGGCGCGCTACATGCTGCCGGCGGTGCCGCTCGTGATTATCGTTGGAGTCTCGACTCTGCGCCGGCGATTGCGTCATTGGCCCGTGGCTGTCGCGGTAGTTGCGATCGCTTTTGTGGCTGCATGGTTCTGGAATCCGCCTTACGGATTCTCGCCGGAAGACAATCTCGCGTATCGCGACTACATCGTTCTGCACCAAGACGGCGAGCGCTTTCTCGAGGCCCGCTATCCCATGGCGCACGCGCTTACTGCCTGGCCGGCTTCGGACGAGCTGGCGCGCCCCTGGCTGGGTTACGTTACGCGCCCGGTTCAGGTCGTGCGGATTGAAGACTTCTCGCTGGACGAAGTGCTCTCAGCCGCCGACTTCCGCTCGCACTTTGAGGTTGCGCTCGTCTTCTCGACCAAATATGAACCCGCACGTCCGTTGCTGGATCGCTGGAAAGTTTGGATCGACCTCAAGCGCCGGTTCTTCGGATACCACCGCGATTTGCCGCCAGCAGCCGCAGCGCAGATTATCGGCGGGAGGGTCGTGTTTTCAGAAGAGCGCAAGGGGCAGTGGGTGGCGGTGATCGAGATGGAACAGAGTGAAATTGTTAACGCTAGGAATACTCGGATTTCTATGTACTGAAGTAATCAACCATGCCGAGCATGGTGACATTTGGAAGTGGTTTTCCTACTCGATAGAATGATTGGGCATGCAGCTTATCGCAATATTGATGGCGGCCATCTTCGCTCTAGGCGGTAGGTGGGTTCAGCTTTATCCCGAACGACTGGTGCCCAAAGGACATTTCGTTGGGCCGGATACGCGCGGCGCAC